>ENA-UPXC01003504-UPXC01003504.1-human-gut-metagenome-genome-assembly--contig:-NODE-3504-length-16089-cov-5.332063_pt1 | contig 16089 bp, 13 predicted proteins | sample MGYA00250047_ERZ773371 | MGnify/ENA primary metagenome ERZ773371 (study PRJEB29103, sample SAMN06111975) | human gut metagenome | biome: human gut; feature: ankylosing spondylitis patient; material... | reverse complement strand
CATTACTTGTGTAATTAACCATATCACCAACGGAGCTTCCTGTCAAGAGAAAACCCCGGCGGGAGAAATTTTTCTCCCGCCGGGGTTTTGTGATATTTAGAAGTGGTGTCCCTCCAGGGCAAGGAGGGCCTTTTTCAGCTCCAGCCCGCCGCCGTAGCCGGTGAGGGAGCCGTCCGCCCCCACCACCCGGTGGCAGGGGATGAAGATGGGAATGGGGTTATGGTGGTTGGCCATGCCCACCGCCCGGAACCCCCGGGGGCAGTCCACTGCCTGGGCAATGTCCCGGTAGGAGCGGAGCTCTCCCCAGGGAATGGCCTCCAGAGCCTGCCATACCCGGCGCTGAAAGGGGGTGCCCTGGGGATTTAGAGGCAGGTCAAAGGTTTTTCGCTGGCCGCCCAGGTACTCCAGCAGCTGCCGCTCCCCCTCCAGCAGTAGGGGCGTGGGGTGGGAGGCCAGACGGGGCGTTGGGTAGGAGGGAAGGTACAGGTGGGTAATAAAATCTCCCTCACTGGCCAAAGCCATGGTGCCCAGGGGGGTAGAAAATTGATAAAAGTTCATCAGGCCACCTCCACGGGGGTAGATTTGCTCACCAGGTTCACGTAGCTCTTGCCTACTCCCAGTTTGAGGGGCTGGCCGTCGGCAGTGTAGTAGGTGAGGGGGCTGGAGTTTTTCTCTTTGGACCAGGTGATCTCCTGCACCGTGCCGTCGCAGAAGAACAGGCCCTCCCCGGTGCCGGTGGTGCGGATGGCCTGCCGCCCCGCGTCGTCCCCCTCCAGGTTGGATACGCTGGTGCGCAGCACCAGTACGTTCTTTACGCCCACCTGCTCCCCGGTGTTGCCGTCCACGTAGGGCTGTCCATATTCCGACACCAGGTAGAGCTCGCTGTCGGGGTCGTAAGTAAACACGCCGGTTTTATAGGTGGAGAAGGTGATGGTCACACTCTGGGCGCTCTCCCCCTGGGCCTTCTGGCCCTCCTCCAGGAAGGTCTGGGGGTAGGTGTAGCCGTCCTTGTGCTCCAGGCGCAGCCAGGAGTAGGAGGGGAGCAGCTCCTGGATGGTGTCCCCCGAGGTGAGTACGCTGTGCTCCAGTCCCATGTTTTTTCGCCGCTGCTGGTCCCGCCAGAACAGGGTGCCCTCATAGGGGCCGTTGACGCAGTCGAAGGCGGCTACCCCCCAGTTGTCGATGGCGGTGTAGGCCCCGGGACTGCCTCCGGCGTGGAGGAAGATGGCGTCGTGGCCCAGGGCCAGGGAGACGTAGTAGTCTCGGGCGGAGCGCACCGAGCCGATGTTCCCCACATCCTCCACCGACTGAAACACCCCCAGCATTCGGGTGATGCCACCCTCGGCCAGGGCCTCATAGATGATGTCCGCCTGGGACACCCCCAGCTGGGGCAGGGCTTTTTTCAGGTTGTTGAGCATGATGGCCACCGGCCGGTTTTGGCTGATGTCCTGCGCGCAGCCCTCCCCGGTGAGGGGGTTCACATAGGGGAGAACGGGCTCCGGATCGGGCTCCACGGGAGCCAGCACCGACATGTCGGGGGGCTCCGAAGAGGAGGCGGGAGGCGCCTGCTTGGGGCCGCAGGCGGTCAGGGTGAACAGGAGCGCGCCGCTCAACAGAAGGGAGAACATTCGCTTACCATACATGGGACATTCCTCCTTTGCGTCCATTATACCTTGCTGTTCTCTGGGGCACAAGACAGATTCTTCCTGTGCTCCCAGGTGCTTTCACAAAATGTTTACCACTCTTTCAGAAAAGTTTCAGGTCTATAGGGTAACATGGTTGCGATTCAACAACAGCAAGGAGGTCTGTGTTTTGATCGAAGTGCGTGATCTGGTCAAACAGTACGGCAATCGCCTGGCGGTGGATCACCTCAGCTTTACCGTGCCTGACGGCCAGATTTTTGGCTTTTTGGGGCCAAACGGCGCGGGCAAGTCCACTACCATGAACCTGATGACCGGCTATCTGGGCCCCACCTCCGGGGAAATCCTGGTGGACGGGTTCAGCGTCACCAAGGAGCCGGAGAAGGCCAAGCGGTGTATTGGCTATCTGCCCGAGCTGCCCCCTCTCTACATGGATATGACGGTGGAGGAGTATTTACGCTTCGCAGCCCAGCTGAAAAAGGTACCCAAGAGTGAGTGGTCGTCTCAGGTGGACCGGGTGGCTGGAATGACCGGGGTGGACCAGGTGCTGGGCCGCCTCATCCGCAACCTGTCCAAGGGCTACCGCCAGCGTGTAGGCCTGGCCCAGGCGCTGCTGGGCTTCCCTAAGGTGCTGATTTTGGATGAGCCCACCGTGGGCCTGGACCCCAAGCAGATTTTGGAGATGCGCACCCTCATCCGCCAGCTGGCCCAGGAGCATACCGTCATCCTCAGCTCCCACATCCTCTCCGAGGTGCAGGAGGTGTGCGACCACCTGCTCATCATCCACCACGGCAAGAAGGTAGCCGCCGGTGAGCCGGAGGAGCTGGAGCGCTCCCTGTCCGGTAACCCTGCCCTGGAGATCGTCGTCCGGGGAGAGGGGGAGGCGGTCCAGTCCCAGCTGGCCCTGCTCTCCGGCATCACTTCCCTCACCCAGCATGACTGTCCCGAGGCAAACTGCTGCGCTTTCCGCCTGGAGAGCGCGCCGGACCAGGACCTGCGGGAGGCGGTGTTCCAGACCTGCGCCCGCCAGGGTCTGCCCCTGCTGGAGCTGCGCCGGGATACCCTGACCCTGGAGGACATCTTCCTCAAACTCACCTCCGATGATGTGGAGGAGGAGCGGGACGAGTCCAGCCAGACCCGGAGCAAGGAAGAGAAGGAGGCAGAGCAATGACAGCCATCTATAAGCGGGAGCTGAGCTCCTATTTTAATTCCATGATCGGCTATGTGTTCGTGGCGGTGCTCATCTTCTTTACCGGCCTGTATTTTATGGCCTATAACCTCTATAACGGCCTTCCCCAGTTCTCTTATACCCTGTATAGCCTGACCAGCATCCTGCTCTTTGCCATCCCCCTGCTGACCATGAAGTCCATGGCGGAGGAGCGCCACAGCCGCACTGACCAGCTGCTGCTTACCTCCCCCGTCACCCTCACCGGGATGGTGCTGGGCAAATACTTCGCTATGGTCACCATTTTCCTCATTCCGGTGGCCCTCATGGCCTTCTGTCCCCTGATCATCGCCATGAACGGGGAGGCCCGGCTGCTGTCCGACTACGCCTCTCTCTTTGCCTTTTTCCTGATGGGATGCGTGTTTCTGGCCATCGGCATGTTCCTCTCCTCTCTTACGGAGAGCCAGATCATTGCGGCCGTGAGCACCTTTGCCGTGCTGCTCATCCTGTATCTGTGGGACAGCCTGACCGGTTTTCTGCCCTCCGCCCTGGGGGACCTGCTGTCTGCCTTCTCCTTCACGCAGACCTTCAATAACTTTGTGCAGTACAGCGTATTTGACCTGGGGGGCCTGGTGCTCTACCTGTCTTTGGCGGGGCTGTTTGTGTTCCTTACCATCCAGGGAATGCAGAAGCGCCGCTGGTCTTAACGGGAGGTGGAACACATGAAGAACAAAGCAAAATTTTCCCGCTCCCTGCGCCAGGGGGGCTATCTGGCGGGCGTGACCGCCGGCGTGCTGGCGGTGGTGGTTCTGGTGAACCTGATGATGGGACAGCTGCCCTCCAACTGGAAGGAGTTTGACCTTACCGACAACAGCCTGTATGAAATTACCGACACCTCCAAGGACTTCCTCTCCGGCCTGGAGCAGGACGTACAGATCGTAGTGCTGGCGGAGGACGGAACTACGGATGCCCGCATCGAGAAGTTCCTGGACCGGTATGTGGCCCTGTCCTCCCACCTGTCCCTGAGCTATGTGGACCCGGTGGCCCACCCGCAGGAGGCCGGCCAGTATGACGCCGACAGCGACAGCGTGGTGGTGCTGTGCGAGGAGACCGGAAAGTCCCGGGCCATCCCCTTTGATGACATCATCACCTACTCCTATACCAACTACTTCTCCATGAGTGAGAGCACCTTCGACGCGGAAGGTCAGCTCACCTCGGCGGTGGACTATGTGACCAGCGATATTAACCACACCGTGTACACCGTCACCGGACACGGGGAGGAGGACCTGTCCGACCCCATCGTCTCCGCCATTGAGAAGGCCAACCTGAATCTGGAGAGCGTCAGCCCCGCCCTGGAGGGCGGCGTGCCGGAGGACTGCGACGTGCTGGTGGTCAACGCCCCCTCCACCGATCTGTCCGAGAGCGAGCGCACCCTGCTGGAGGAGTATCTGGCCGGAGGCGGCCACATGGTGTTCCTGCCCGGCGACACCCTCACCTCCCTGCCCAACTGGGAGGGCCTGCTGGAGGGCCGGGGCCTGAAGCTGGTGGACGGCTATATTGCCGATCCGGGCAGCTACTATCCCCAGCTGGGTTCTGCCTTTGCCATCTGCGGCGTGCTGTCCACCTACAGCCCCGTCACCGACGGCTGTGACAGCAGCTCTCTGACCCTGCTTACCAACTCCCGGGGCTTTGAGGCCCTGGACCCCGGCACCGACGAGGACTGGACCATCACCACCTTCTTGTCCACCACCGGTCAGGCCCTGGCAGTGACCGAGGATGACCAGCAGACCCAGGGGACCTATATTCTGGGCGCAGTGGCCGACGGCTCCGACGGCGGGCGGCTGACCGTGTTCGGCAGCTCCTCCCTGCTCAGCGGCCAGGTCATCTCTCAGAATCCCAGCCTGGTCAACCAGACCCTGTTTATGAACGCACTGACCGCCACCTTTGACGATACCAGTACCATGTCCATCCCCTCCAAGAGCCTGGAGACCACCTACAACACCATTCAGAACCCCGGCCTGTGGAGTACCACCTACCTCATTATCCTGCCGGTGGGTATCCTGCTGTGCGGCTTCGTGTTCTGGCTGAAACGGAGAAAGCTATGACAAAACAAGCAAAGACACTCATTACACTAGCCGTAATCGTTGTGGTATGCGGGGCTGGCTATCTGGGGCTGCGGGCCTGGAACCAGAGCCAGAGCGAGGCGGACGATACCGTCTATATCACCCAGCTCAGCGACCCCACCGCCCTGTCCGTTACCAACCAGTACGGCGGCTTCGCCTTCACCAAGGGGGAGGAGGGCTGGACTCGGGATGACGACAGCGACTTCCCCACCGACCAGGATGCCCTGGACGACCTGGCGGGCCAGGCGGGCAAGCTGGCGGCGGTGCGCACCATCGCCGACCCGGAGGACTTGTCCTCTTACGGCCTGGATGAGCCCACCATGGAGGTAAATCTCACCGATGAGGATGGGACCCAGGTGAAGCTGCTCATCGGCAGCACCCTGGACAGCGGTGACTACTACGCCAAGTTGGATGGAAGCGACACGGTCTACACCATTGCCAGCACCCTGCCTACCGCCCTGGACATCCAGGTGGATGAGCTGATCGCCCTGGCCCAGTTCCCCAGCATCGGCGAGGACAATATCCAGTCTGTCACCTGGACCAGCGGCGATAGCACCGTCACGCTGGTGAAGGAAGAGACTGAGAGTGAGGCTGCCGAGGACTCCAGCTCTGACTCCAGTGCAGATTCCAGCTCGGATTCCAGCGAGGAGGAGACCACCATCCTCTGGAAGGTGGACGGCCAGACTGTGTCCGAGGACAACACCACCTTCATCAGCCTCATGGCTCAGCTGTCTGAGTTGGCCTTCTCCGACTGCTACGACTACCACAAACAGGCCCAGACCCGCACCGACTGCGGTCTGGATACCCCCGTTGGGGTGCTCACCGTGGTGTACACCGACGGCGACGAGGAGAAGACCATGACCCTCACCCTGGGCGCTCTGGCCGAGGGCGGCGAGAGCTACTACGCCATGCTGGACGACGATCCCATCATCTACCTCATCCCCACCAATGAGATCGGCTCCCTGTTCTCCATGACCGTGGATAATCTGACCGCGGTGGAGGAGACTGAGGAGGAGACCGATACCGATAGCAATACCGATAGCGATACCGAGACGGAGACCGAGACTCAGAGCGAAACAACCACCGATTAAATAGAAAAACGCCAGACCGGAATGTCCGGTCTGGCGTTTTATTTTATCAGGATTCCGCAGGGATAAGGCCCTCAAAGACCTCGTCGTCGGGGGCGGTAAAGACCTTCTGGAAGGTCTCGCCGCTCATAACTTCATGGGCCAGCAGATACTGGGCGGTAAGCTCCAGCTGGCTGCGGCGCTGGGAGAGGATGTCCTCACAACGGCGGTAGGCCGCGTCCACAATGGACTTGACCTCCTCGTCAATGAGTCCGGCGATCTCCTCGGAGTAGCTGCGGGACTGGGCCATGGTGCGGCCGATAAAGACCTCGTTGCTTTCGCTGGTGTAGGCGATGGTGCCCAGCTTCTCGCTCATGCCGTACTTGGTGACCATGTTCCGGGCAATGGAGGAGGCCTTCTGGATGTCGCTGGAGGCGCCGGTGGAGATGTCACCCAGCACCAGCTGCTCGGCCACCCGGCCGCCCAGGCACACGGCGATGTGCTCCTCCAGCTCCCGACGGGACATGTAGGAGCGGTCCTCCTGGGGCAGGGAGATGGTCATGCCGCCGGCCCCGCCACGGGGGATGATGGTGATCTGGTGTACCGGGTCCTGGGTCTCCAGCTCGTGGATAACCACGGCGTGGCCCGCCTCGTGGTAGGCGGTGAGGCGCTTGGCGTGGGGAGTGACCACCCGGCTCTTCTTCTCCGGGCCGGCAATCACCTTCATCATGGCCTCGTGGAGGTCGGCCATGGAGATAAACCGCTGCCCGCCCCGAGCGGCCAGCAGGGCCGCCTCGTTTAAGAGGTTCTCCAGGTCGGCGCCGGTAAAGCCGGCGGTGGCCTTGGCGATGTCGCTGAGGGACACGTCCTCGGCCAGAGGTTTTTTCCGGGCGTGGACCTTCAGGATCTCCTCCCGGCCCTTGATGTCGGGCAGGCCCACGTAGATCTGCCGGTCAAACCGGCCAGGCCGGAGCAGAGCGGGGTCCAGGATATCCTGGCGGTTGGTGGCCGCCATGACGATGACTCCCTCGTTGCTGGCAAAGCCGTCCATCTCCACCAGCAGCTGGTTCAGGGTCTGCTCCCGCTCGTCGTGGCCGCCGCCCAGGCCTGCGCCGCGCTGACGGCCTACCGCGTCGATCTCGTCGATGAATACGATGGCGGGGGCCTCCTTCTTGGCCTGGTCGAACAGGTCGCGGACGCGGCTGGCGCCCACGCCTACATACAGCTCCACAAAGTCGGAGCCGGAGATGGACAGGAAGTGGACCCCGGCCTCGCCGGCTACCGCCTTGGCGATCAGGGTCTTACCGGTGCCCGGAGGGCCCACCAGCAGCACGCCTTTGGGGATGCGGGCGCCCAGAGCGGTAAAGCGCTGGGGGTCCCGGAGGAACTCCACAATCTCCTGCAGCTCCTCCTTCTCCTCGTCGGCTCCCGCCACATCGTTGAAGGTGACCTTCTTGCCCTGGTCAGCCAGGGTGCGGGTGCGGGCGTGGCCGAAGCGGTTGGGGCCGGGGCCGCCGCCCCCGCCATTGGCGGCGCTTTGACGCAGGAAAAGCATGTAGGCCAGCCCCGCCATCACCAGGATGACCAGCAGATAGGGCAGATACTGATACCACCAGGAGCCCTGCACGCCCATGGGGTAGTCATAGTCCTCAATGATCCCCTCAGAGCGCTGCTGGTCGATGAGCTCATGCAGGTCGTTATAAAAGACGTAGAAGTTGGACAGCTCATAGGTGACCGTGGAGGTCTGATCGCCCTCCCCACGCACCGTCATGGTGAGCACATTGTCCTTAACGGAGAAGTTTTTTACCTTCTCCTGCTCAAACAGGGTGCGGATCTGGCTGTAAGAGGGATCGTTGGCCCGGTTCATCTGCTGCAAGGTGTTCACCGCAAAAAGGGTGAGCAGCAAAAGCAGCAGGTACAGGGCCAGATCCCTTGGGCTGAAACGCTTCAAGGGACTCACTTCCTTTCCGGCGGATGGGGCTGGCGGTCCGCCAACCGGCATACCCCATGGGGCTGGATTCCGCCGCTGCGAATTTCAAAGGGGCTCAGCCCCCGTAGACTTCGGGTTTCAGGATGCCGATGTAGGGCAGGTTGCGGTAGTGCTCGGCGTAGTCCAGGCCGTAGCCCACCACAAAGGCGTCGGGAATGGTAAAGCCGGAGTAGTGGACCTCCACGGGCTTAACCCGGCGATCGGGCTTGTCCAAGAGGGTGCACAGGCGGATGGAGGCGGGCTTGCGCTGCTCCAGCAGCTTGAGCAGGTAGCTCAGTGTGTTGCCCGAGTCCAGAATGTCCTCCACCACCAGGATGTGCTTGCCGGAGATATCCCCGGACAGGTCCTTGGTGATCTGCACCTGGCCGGTGGAAGAGGTGCCCTTCCCGTAGGAGGAGACGGACATAAAGTCGATGGTGCAGGGCAGGTCAATGTGGCGGCACAGGTCGGCCATAAACACGAAGGAGCCCCGCAGCACGCTGATCAGGACGATCTCCTGACCGGCGTAGTCCCGGGTGATCTCCTGGGCGATCTGGGAGACGCGCTCCTCCAGCTGCTGCTGGGAAAACAGGACTTCCTGGATGTCTTTCTCTAACATAGTTTTCTTCCTTCCTCACAATACAGTAGAGTAGCATATTCCCCTGGGGAAAGGGGGCGGAATCTGGCGCCTAGCGGGCCAGATAGTCAGGGGGAACAAAGGTAATGTGCCAGCTGAGCTGCCCCTTTTTTGGAACAAAGTCCCGATGGGGTCCCAGAAGGGCAACTGCGGCGGCTTTTCCGCCTGCGTCCACCACAGGGACGGCGTCCCGGCAGCAGGCGGGGATTTTCGTGTCGATCATCCACTTTTTCACGCTCTTGCCGTGCCGTCCGGGCGGGGCCAGCGTGTCCCCGGTGCGCCGGGGGCGCAGCGTGGGCATGGGGGCCTTATTTTGGGCCAGCCAGCAGTCCAGAGGGGATTGGCGCTCCCCCTGGTAGGTGCCGGGCAGGCAGCGCACGCTCCAGTCTCCCGCCCGGGTCTCGCCTGCCAGGTTCAGTTCCCTGGGGGACAGGGGGGTGGGGGCGGAGCGGGAGAGGACAAGCTCTTCGTAGCGCCGCCGGGCGGTGAGCCCGCCGGGCAGGTCCAGCCGGGCGGAGGGGTCGCTCCCCCGGCACAGCTCCAAAAGCCCCTCCAGATGGGGGGCGGCGCAGTTGTCGTTGCCCGCGCGCATGGAGCCGATGAGCATCCGGGCTCCCCGGATGGCTACGCTCTGGGGCTGGTCGGCCAGAGCGGCGGCGGGGAGGATCAGGTCCTCTCCCTCCCGCCGGGCACAGGCTACGGCCTGGGCGGCCAGAGAGGAGAGGTAGTCCTCGTCCTCCCGCAGGTGGGCGCAGGTCTGGCCCATGCGGGAGAGAAAACCGGGGAACAGGTCCTCCAGCACAGGCAGCACCTGGTGGCGCAGCCGGTTGCGGGCGTAGGCGTCGTCCCGGTTGGTGGCGTCCTCCCGCCAGGGGAGGCCCCGGTAGCGCAGGTAGTTTTCGATCTCCTCCCGGGAGGTGGTGAGCAGGGGACGGATGAGATTGCCCCGCTTGGGGGGCATCCCCGCCAGACCTCGCAGGCCGCTGCCCCGGCCTAGGTGGAGCAGTACCGTCTCGGCATTGTCGCTGGCGTTGTGGGCGGTGGCAATGAGGTCAGCCCCCGCCTGCTCTGCCGCCTGTTGGAGAAAGGCGTAGCGCATCTGCCGGGCGGTCTCCTCCAGCCCCTGGCGAAGCCGGGCGGCTTCCCCGGCCACGTCGCCGCTGCCGGTGATGAGCGCCACCCCGGGCAGCTCTTTGCCGGGCCCCTGAGGGGTGTAGAGCCGCTCGGCGGGGCAGCACAGCCGGACAAATTCTTCCACGAATTTGGCGTCCTGTGTGGACTCCGCACCCCGCAGACGGTGGTCATAGTGGGCGGCCACCAGGGTGAAGTCCAGCTCCCGCCGCAGACCGTAGAGCCGGTGGAGCAGGTACACCGAATCCGCCCCTCCGGACACAGCGCACAGCACCGTGCTGCCGGGGGGGATGAGGCGGTGTTCCCGGATCAGTTGTTCCATACGGTCGCTCATAATCCCTCCAAAGGGGAAGATTTGGGCTTACTCCTCGTGCTGCCACTCCATATTGCTGAAGGTGGTAAACTCGGGCAGCCACTGAAGCTCCACAGTGCGGGTCTCGCCGTGGCGGTTTTTGGCGATGATACATTCCGCCAGGTTGGGGTTGGGGGTGTCCTTGTCGTAATAGCCCTCCCGGTAGAGGAACATGACGATGTCGGCGTCCTGCTCGATGGCGCCCGACTCACGCAGGTCGGAGAGCATGGGCCGCTTGTCGCTGCGGCTCTCGTTGGCACGGGAGAGCTGGCTGAGGCACAGGACGGGGACATTCAATTCCTTGGCCATGATCTTCAGGGCCCGGGAGATGTCGGAGACCACCTGCTGGCGGTTTTCTCCGTTATACTGCCGCCCGCCGGCGGACTGCATCAGCTGGAGGTAGTCGATGATGACCAGCCCCAGGTTGTCCACCCGGCGGCACTTGGCGTTGATGTCGGCCACGGTGACCGAGGAGTCGTCATCAATGAGGATCATGGAGCGATTGAGGGAGTCGGCGGCCACCGCCACCTTCTCCCAGTCCTCCTCGGTAAGCTTGCCGGTGACCAGCTTCTTGTTGTCTACAAAGCACTCGCTGGAAATAAGGCGGAGAGCCAGCTGCTCCCGGCTCATTTCCAAAGAGAAAAAGGCCACGTTCTTTCCCGACCGCTTGCCCGCCTCCAGCAGGATGTTCAGAGCCATGGAGGTCTTGCCCATACCGGGACGGGCGGCCAGAAGGATGAGGTCGGATTTATTAAGACCAGAGATGGCCCGGTCCAGGTCGGTGAGACCGGTGGACAGGCCGGGAATGGCGCTCTCGCTCTCGGCCAGCTCGGTGAGACGGTCGTATACATCCAGCAGTACCGACGAGATGGGGGTCAGACCCCGGGCGGCCCGGCCCTGGCGGATGGCGTAGATCCGCTGTTCGGCGGCCTCCAGGATATCCTGCCCGGTGTCGGTACCCTGCTGAATGAGGGCGGTGAGTTCGCCTGCCGTCTCCGCCACCCGGCGCAGCAGGGTCTTGTCCTTGATGATGCCGATGTATTCCTTTACATTGGCGGCGGTGGGGGTGGTGTCCATGAGCTGGAGCAGATACCCCCGGGAGTTATTTTCGTCATAGACTCCATTCTGCTTCATGTTCTCCAGCACCGTCACCGGGTCGATGGTGAGGGAATAGTTGAACATGGAGTAAATGGTCTCGTAGATCTCCCGGTTCTGCCGCAGGTAGAAGTCGTCAGGCCTCAGCTGGTCGATGACCTCGGGGACGCAGCGGGGGTCGATGAGCATGGAGCCCAGCACCGCCTGCTCCGCCTCAACGGAGTGGGGCAGCTGTTTTAACAGCAGTTGTTCGTCGTCCAGCGCCATGTCTTCACCAACCTTTCTCTAATAAATTGGGGAGGAGGCCAGTTAGGCCTCCACCACCATCACGTTGACGGTACCCACGATCTCATAGCCCAGCTTGGCCTTGATCTTGTAGCCGCCGCAGGCCTTGATGGGCTCGTCCAGCACCAGCTTGGCCTTGGCAATGTTCAGGCCGTGCTGCTGAGCCAGGCACTCGGAGATCTCCTTGGCAGTGACGGCGCCGAACAGACGTCCGCCCTCGCCGGCCTTGGCGGCCACCTTCACGGTGAGGCTCTCCAGCTTCTTGGCCAGGGCTTCGGCCTCCGCCTTCTCGGCGGCCTGCTGGGCCTTGCGGGCCTTCTCCTGCTGCTTCATGGTGTTCAGGTTCTCGGCGGTGGCGATGACCGCCAGCTTCTTGGGAAGCAGGAAGTTGCGGGCGTAACCGTCGGATACGTCCACCAGCTGGCCCTTCTTGCCCTGGCCTCTTACGTCCTGCTGCAAAATCACTTTCATGGTAAATTTCCTCGCTTTCTTGATTTTAAACCAAAAGGGTATGGAATCAGCCGAAATCGGCTGCGGTTGGTGGGATCAGCCCTCCAGGTACTGGTCAATGGCTTGGGTGAGCTCAGTAGCCACCTGGGAGAGGGACTTGCCCGCAATCTGGCCGCCGGCAGCCGCGGCGTTGCCGCCTCCTCCCAGCTTCTCCAGGATGACCTGCACGTTGGTATCTCCCATGGAGCGGGCGGAGATGAAGACCCGCTCGCCGTCGGGGTAGAGGACAAAGGAGGTGTCGATGCCGATGATATTCAGAAGCTCGTCGGCGGCCTGAGCGGCCACAATACGGCCCACGGTGTGGTCCACCACGGCAATGGCAATCTTGTCCCGGTAGAGTTTGGCGTTTTGGATGATGGCGTACTTGGCGATGGTGCCCTCCAGGTCGTTCTGGAAGAGCTTCTTTACCTCAGCGGTGTCGGCGCCCGCCCGGCGCAGGAAGGCCGCGGCCTCAAAGGTGCGTCCGCCGGTGCGCATGGTAAAGTTCTTGGTGTCCAGCACGATGCCCGCCAGCAGGGCCTCCGCTTCGGCCCGGGTCAGGTCGGTGGGATCGGCGATGTACTGCAAGAGCTCGGTGACCAGCTCGCTGGCCGAGGAGGCGTAGGGCTCGTGGTAGTTGAGGGCGGCCCCTTCGATGTAGGTGGCGGCCCGGCGGTGGTGGTCGATGACGGCCACCCGGTTGCAGGACTGCACCAGATCCAGGGACTGCACCTGTTCGGGGCGGTTGGTGTCCACCACCACCGCCAGAGAGCGGTTGTCTGCCAGCAGCAGCGCCTCCTGGGGGGAGAGGAAGCAATCCTGATACTCCTCCAGGTGGCCCAGCTTGTCCATCAGCACCTTGGCGGGGGGAGAGCCGGGCTCCCGGATGATGTGGGCGGGGACCCCCTTCTTCCGGGCGATGGCACATACGCCGGCGGCGGCGCCCATACAGTCGTTGTCGGGGGACTTGTGGCCCATGATGAACACCTGGGAGGAGTCGGCTACCAGAGCGGACAGGGCGTTGGCCATGACCCGGCTCTTTACCTTGGTGCGCTTCTCGGTCTCCTTGGAACGGCCGCCGTAGAATTCAAAGGTGAACTGGTTGCGCACCACGGCCTGGTCGCCGCCCCGGGACAGAGCCATCTCGATGGACAGGTTGGCAAACTGCATCAGCTCCTGGAAGGAGGCGCCGTCCTTGCCCACACCGATGGACAGGGTAGCGGCGATGCCGCTGGGGTTGGAAACCTGGCGGATGGTGTCCAGAATGTCAAACTTCTTTTCGATGAACCGGGCCAGATACTGCTCCTCAAAGATGAAGTAGTAGCGGTCCCGCTCCACCCGGCGGAGCATGCCGTGGGTGTCGGCCACCCAGGCGTCCAGACGGGCGTTGATCTCGGAGTAGATGGCGGAGCGCTCGTTCTCCGTCAGGTTTTTCATGAGATCTTCGTAGTTGTCCAGCAGCAGCACCGCCATCACCGGGCGGCTGGCCAGATACTTGTCCTGGGTCTCACACAGCTCGGTTACGTCCACCCAATAGGTGGTGGCCAAAAAGCCGCCCCCCTTATCTCCGGTGCGCACCAGGTGGCCGTAGACAATGAAGCGCCGATTGCAGAAGGTGATGTGATCGGGACACTCATTTTTGCCCTCCAGCAGCCAGCGGGTGTCAAAGCCGGGGACGACGGAGGAGAGCTTGGCGTCAAACAGGTGCTCCCGGTCGCCGGTGAGGCGCAGGAAGCGGTCGTTGGTCCAGATGATGTCATCGCTCTCTGGGCGGAAGATCACCATGGGCAGGGGGGAGTTGACCATGGTGTCTTTTGTAGCCACATCCACATTGCCCGTGATGTTTTCAATGTATTTGGTGATTTCCCGGCGCCGCTTGTGGCCGTTGGTGCGGGTGTAAAGCCCCAGGATCAGCACCACCACCGCTTCCAGTATCGCCAAGGGGATGGAAAACAGGGCGGAGGCCAGAGCGAACAGGATCAGGATCACAAAATACAGCTGCACACTGGGCTGCAGAAGCTTGGATATTTTTCGGTTCAAGGGGGAAATCCTCCCTTCCCTAAGAATCACAAAATCAGAACTAAATTATATCAGATTGCGGGAGGAATTACAACCAAAACCAAATTGGAAACTGTCTGCCGGGACGCAAGAGAGAAAAAGGAAGGGGAAGGCAGACAAAAAAATCCTGGGCCCCTGGAAATTGAGCCATTGCAAGGGGGAAAAAAGGCTGGTATAATAGGGAAACAAGCGTGGTCCCCGCCTGCGGCCCCATGGGCCCAAACGACGTCACGTGAACCAAAGCCTGTTAAAAATGAACCTTAGGAGGCTAATGTATATGGAAGAGATCAAGATCACCCGCGCTCAGACGTTTAAGGAGAAGCCCGACCCCTCCACCCTGGTGTTCGGCAAGTGCATGACCGATCATATGTTCATCGTGGACTATGATGCCGGTCAGGGCTGGCATGATCCCCGCATCGTGCCCTACGGCCCTCTGGCTATCGACCCCGCCGCCAAGGTGCTCCACTATGCTCAGGAGATCTTTGAGGGCCTGAAGGCCTATCGTACCGCTGACGGCTCCATCCAGCTGTTCCGTCCCCTGGACAACGTGCGCCGCATGAACGACTCCGCCGCCCGTATGTCCCTGCCCCAGATCCCCGAGGATCTGGCCCTGGCGGGCATCACCGAGCTGGTGAAGCTGGAGCAGGAGTGGGTACCCTCCGCCAAGGATACTTCCCTGTACATCCGCCCCTTCATGGTGGGCCTGGACGCCGCTCTGGGCGTGCACAGCTCTCACCACTGCCAGTACATCGTCATCGTCTGCCCCGTGGGCGCCTACTATCCCGAGGGCCTGAATCCCGTGAAGATCTACGTGGAGGATCAGGACGTCCGCGCCGTTAAGGGCGGCACCGGTATGGCCAAGACCGGCGGCAACTACGCCGCCTCCCTGCGGGCCGGCGACCGGGCCGAGGCCAACGGCTACAGCCAGGTGCTGTGGCTGGACGGCGTGCACCGCAAGTACATTGAGGAGGTCGGCTCCATGAACGTCATGTTCAAGATCGCCGGCAAGATCCTCACCCCCGACCTGAACGGCTCCGTGCTGCCCGGCATCACCCGCCGCTCCTGCATCCAGCTGCTGAAGGACTGGGGCTATGAGGTGGAGGAGCGCCGCATCTCCGCCGACGAGCTCTTCGAGGCTGCCGAGAACGGCACCCTGGAGGAGGCCTGGGGCACCGGCACCGCCGCTGTCGTCTCTCCCATCGGCGAGCTGGCCATGGGCGACAAGAAGGTCACCGTGTCCAACAACCAGATCGGCGAGATCACCCAGCGCCTGTACGACGCCCTCACCGATATCCAGTGGGGCCGCGCTGAGGATCCCCATGGCTGGGTCATGAAGCTGTGCTGATTTTCAAGAAATAACTTCCAAAAGCCGCCCGCGTGTCCGCGGGCGGCTTTTATATTAGGGCCCTCCTGCAAGGAGTTCCGCCGCGCGTGAGCGGCGGAATAAAGTAAAATCTTGTTATTTCCGGCGACATGTGCGTCGGAAATAACACTTCTCATGCAAGACGGGCCGACTTTTCCGTAAGGAATCGAGGCCGGTCTTGCATGCATCCTGATTCGAAAAAGTGGCTGAGCCACTTTTTCGACGGTAAGCCGCCTGCGTGTCCGCGGGCGGCTTTTTCTTTACCCTGGACAGGAACGGTGGTATAATACTATCATCTATGTCCCTGCCCAAGTGGGGAGTACGATACGTAAGGGAGGAAACGATCACATGGATTTGACCGAGCGTACGGTAGAGAGCAAGACCCTGTTTGACGGAGTCATTGTAACATTAAAGGTAGACAAGGCCCAGCTGCCCGACGGCAAGGTGGCTACCCGGGAGGTAGTGGAGCACCCCGGCGGCGTGGCCATTCTGGCCCTGGATGAGAAGAACAACGTCACCTTGGTGCAGCAGTACCGCTACCCCTTCCACCAGGTGCTGCTGGAGCTGCCCGCGGGCAAGCTGGACGCTGGGGAGGACCACCGCCCCGCCGCTATCCGGGAGCTGAGCGAGGAGACCGGCCTGGAGGCCGGGGAGCTGACCTACCTGGGCTGCTTGCTGGCCTCTCCGGGTTTTTGTACCGAGCGGCTTCATATGT
>ENA-UPXC01003499-UPXC01003499.1-human-gut-metagenome-genome-assembly--contig:-NODE-3499-length-16118-cov-4.577894_pt1 | contig 16118 bp, 11 predicted proteins | sample MGYA00250047_ERZ773371 | MGnify/ENA primary metagenome ERZ773371 (study PRJEB29103, sample SAMN06111975) | human gut metagenome | biome: human gut; feature: ankylosing spondylitis patient; material... | reverse complement strand
TCATACTCCGGAGAGGCACACGGAAGAAGAACCCTTCTTATATGTACGAACCTCTGTACTAAGACTGGTTGCAGGCAGTTTCCTGTTACCCCTGGGATGGCTGATTCTTTTTGTTGCCACAGCGACTGTCGCCGCGGAGCCTGTTAATATATCCATCTTTTTTATGTTCATAACAGGATTTATATTGTTTCTATGGGGAATATGGTGTCTTCTGGCTTACCAGAACAAAAAGATCCTGCTTTTCCGCAGCGGTAAACTGATATACTCCGCACCATACGGAAGATACAAAGAATTTCATACAAAAACATTTGCCTCAATGAAGTATGGTGCCATGGGTTCTGTCCGGATTCATGATTCAGCCGGAAACCTTCTTTTTTCTTTCCGTGCCTCTCTGCCCGGCGGAGCACAGCTTACAGGCTGGCTGTCAGAACACTGTGAAACAGCTTCTGCTGCCGGACCGGACCAAAATACAAAACAGTCCCGGACAGTCAGAGCTTCCAGAGAGCCTCTGGAATGGAAAGAAGAATACCATACGCCTATGCATGATCACCTGAAAGCAATAAAAGCGGGGCTGATCATCGTTTCTCTTCTTGCGCTTGCAGGAACCATACTTCCGTTTCTTTTTATGACAGAATTCAGTTTAACCTGCGCTGCAATAACTATGACTCTGTCTTTGTTCCTTCCAGTGATCTACTACCTGATTTTTTCCAGTGTTCTGTCTCTGGACGGTAAGCCCCGTCATGCCACTGAAGAATGGAAATCCATGTACATCACCATGCCGGTTTTTCCTCTGGGAATTCTGTTCCTTTTTGTGGTTCAGGTTATCCGCGTTTTTGATAAAGTAAGGCTGACTGTTGCCGATTCCGACCGTTCCCTTATCTGTTGGATTGTCATTGCAGCCATACTTATCGTCATTACCGTAATACGGACACCAAAGCACCTGCGTGGAGAGGGTCTGTTTATATGGGGACTTTTTCTGTGTCTTCTGTCCTATTCACTTTCTTACAGCCTGAATGCCGCCACCTGCTCAGAGGCCGTGCATACCACTGCTGTAATCACTGACAGTTCTGTAGAAAACCGCGACAAAGACGATCCTGACTATTATCTAACTGTCAAACTGTATGATTCTACAGAAGCAGAGATTTGCGTAACAGAAGATCTTTATATGATGTATCAGACAGGACAGCCAATTTCTCTCTGCCAGAGAACAAGCGCTTTTGGAGTACGCATGGTTCAACTTCATACGCCGCTGAATAAAGAGGCTCGCTCCTTTTACAACCCAAAATAAAACCTATACAGATTGTCATAATCTCCCCAGAATATACACTTCTTAAATACTGCAGAAAAGGAACCGGGAATATCCTCCGATGGTATTCCCGGTTCCCCCTTATCATTTGTTTTATACTGTCCATAAGATTCTTCTTTCTACTTTTCGTATTGCTGTCTTATGTACCCAGAAAATGCCTTCGTCTGTATTTTCCTGGCTCTGCAGTTTCTCCTTTGTATAAGCTCCTGTTAAAAACAGGTCTTTTCTCAATATTAATGTACACTGAGAAAAAACCTGTCTGTCATCCTTAAAAGTATATACTTTTACTCCACTGCTGCTTTTTTCACCTGTGCAAGCGCTCTGGCAACTGCAGGAATGGAAATAATGATCACCGTGATCACTCCCTCTGCCAGCAGAAAGCTGTAGTTATAAACAATCGGATACACTGCTTTCAGAGACTGGGGGAAATTTTCCGGCATGTAGCTCATCCAGTAAAGATATCCGCCCAGTGCGTGAAAGACTCCTCGCGCTATCACTGCTGCAATATAGCCTTTCACAAGTCCATGGCTGCTTTTTGCAAAAAAGCCTGCCACTCCCAGCGCCGCAAAAGCAAGAACATAGTCGCAGCACACCTGGAAAAAGGACAGCACATAGGGTTCCTGGATAAACTGCAGGATTCCGTAAGCCAGACCTACCATTACACCGGTTTTGGGGCCGTACCAGTTGGCAGTAAGCACAATAAAGAGCATACTGCACAGTGTGACACTTCCTCCCCAGGGCAGGTGAAAAATTTTCAGGTAAGACGTAATAAAGGCAAGCGCCACCGCCATGGCGCAGAATACAAGCTGTTTAGCAGACATTTTCTTCTTTTCAGAGCTTTTTCCTGCAAAAAAGATCGCAAGACCGAACAGCGCCACTCCCACTGCAATGCACACAGCATACCCGGCTGTTGTAAGCCCGCCGTCTGCATTTACCATAAATTGAAACATAAAAAAACCTCCTTCATCTTCGATTGAAGACAAAGGAGATTTACATCTCGCATTCAGCGCATACCTACGTTGGCATTACCCAAATCAGGTTACGGGTCGAAGTTTACAACTTCCTCTCAGCCTGTGACACAAGCTCCCCTGTCGACAATCCATATGTAATAATTTCAGAAACCGCCATTGTCCTTTAACATCCGGTCAGGCTTCTGTAACGAATCCTATTATATACCTGCCGCTTATAAAAAGCAATGTATTTTCCCTGTCTCAGATTTTTTTCAGCTTGGCAAAACCTGCAAACATCTTTTTTGTTCCTGCTCTGTCAAAGTCTACTGTAACCTCGTAATCTCTTCCACCCTCTACGATGTCCTTTACGATTCCCACACCGAATTTTACATGGCGAACCGTATCGCCCACTCCGTAGTCAAGACTCTCTGCTTTTTTTACCTGAAAGCTTTTGGGCTGGAAGGCCTTTGCCTGAAAAGCCATTTTCATCTGCATATAGCTGCTTTTTGCAGAAGTAGTTTCCGGCATCTTTGGCTTGTGCTCCTGAATGGTATGTCCCAGTTCCACCAGCTCCCGGGGAATCTCTCTTACAAATCTGGAAACACGATTGTACTGGGTTTCACCGCGTACCATTCGCTGCTGGGCGCTTGTAAGGGTCAGCTCCTTCATTGCTCTTGTGATCCCCACATAGCAAAGCCTTCTTTCCTCCTCCATATCCGACAGATCTGCAGAAAAAATACACATACTGCTTGGGAACATTCCGTCTTCCATCCCTGCCAGATATACGTAAGGAAATTCAAGGCCCTTGGCGCTGTGCAGAGTCATAAGAAGAACATAATCCTGATCAGGATCCACAGAGTCAATGTCAGCGACCAGGGCAATTTCCTCCAGAAATCCGGAAAGGGTTGCCTCTCGTCCTTCTGCCGCCATGGCTTCCTGATAGGAGACTGTTTTTGAGATCAGTTCGTCAATATTTTCAATCCTTGCTCTGGACTCTTCTGTATCCTCTTCCTTTAACTCATCCACATATCCGGTAAGATCAATAATCTCCTCCAGAAGTTCTTCCACTGTATATGCAGCCGCCTTGCTTTTCAATGACTGAATAAAAGTCACAAAACCGTCAATTTTTGACTGGGCTCTTCCAAGAGACGGAATTTCCTCAGATACCCGCAGGGCATCATAAAAGCTGATCTGCATATGGTCTGCATACTCCTGAACCCGTCCCACAGTGGTTGCTCCGATTCCCCGTTTCGGCACGTTAAGAATCCTTCGCACAGCCAGATCATCGGAAGCATTGTCAATTGTTTTCATGTAAGAAAGAAGATCTTTAATCTCCTTTCGGGCATAAAAGTTCACCCCGCCTACGATCTTATACGGAATGTTTGCAAGAAGACACTTTTCCTCAAAAAGTCTGGACTGAGCGTTTGTCCGGTAAAGGATCGCACAGTCACGGTAGCTGCATCTGCCTTCCCTGCGCCTGGAGGCAATATCTCCCACCACATACTCAGCTTCTTCAAAGCCGTTCATAAACTGGCGAAAATGGATTTTTTCTCCCTCGGGATTCTCTGTCCATAGAGTTTTGGGCTTTCGCTCCGTATTATTTGCGATCACTTCATTTGCCGCATTCAGGATGTTCTGGGTTGAACGGTAATTTTGTTCCAGGCGAATGACTTTTGCCTCCGGAAAAACCTGTTCAAATCCAAGAATGTTTCCGATATTTGCTCCGCGGAATTTGTAAATAGACTGATCGTCGTCACCTACCACACAGAGATTTTCATATCTGGATGCAAGAATACTTACAAATTTAAACTGGGCCGTATTGGTATCCTGATACTCATCCACCATAATGTAACGGAACCGTTCCTGATAAGATTCCAGAACCTCTCCGCAGTTCTGAAACAGTTCTACTGTTTTTACGATCAGATCGTCAAAATCAAAGGCATTGTTTCTTCTTAATGAAATCTGGTATTCCCGATAGATCTCAGCAACCTTTTTTTCATTAAAATCAGCTGCGTTCATCAGCATTTCATCCGGTGTAACAAGCTCGTCTTTTGCATGAGAGATCTGAGCAAGAAGAGAGCGTTCTTTATATTTCTTGGTATCCACGTTCAGCCTTCTGCACACATCTTTTATGAGAGTTTTCTGATCGTCTGTATCATAAATGGTAAAATTATTATCATATCCGATGCGGTCTGCATGTCTGCGAAGAATTCTCACACAAGTAGAATGGAAGGTAGACACCCAGACACTTCCCCCGTCCAGACCTACGATCTTATCCACACGCTCTCTCATTTCCTGAGCAGCCTTATTTGTAAAGGTAATAGCAAGAATATTCCAGGGGTTTACTCCCTTTTCTGCGATCAGATAGGCGATTCTGTGAGTCAGTACTCTCGTTTTGCCTGAACCTGCTCCTGCCAGGATCAGAAGAGGACCTTCGGTATGGTAAACAGCCTCCTGCTGCATATTGTTTAATGATTCATATATACTCATATTTTCTCCTATATTCTGTCAGTTCATCATTTTTCCCTGCATGTCTCGCGATTTCGGCATATACATGCCAAGACCCCTGCAGGATAGTGACCTGTAATCAGTAGCTTTTACTTCCAGCGCATTCCTGCATACACTCTGATTTCCTGTATCATGCCCTTCATTGTATCATAGATCTGCGCCTTTATGAATAAAAATATTTCATCCGCATTTAAAACTGCATTTGAAAAAAGCCCGGCATTACGCCAGGCTTTTTTCCAGTTTTTCAATCATTTCATCAATATCTTCTTTTGTGATCACAAGAGGCGGAACCAGTCTCAGTACATCGCTTCCTGCTGAAATCACCAAAAGTCCGTTTTCCAGAGCCTTACTTACAATCGTCCCCACGGAAATACCCTGTATCACAAGTCCCTGCATAAATCCTTTTCCACGTCTCCGGGAGATAATTTCATATTTATCCACAAGAGCGTCCAGTTTTTCCTCCAGATACGGAGTCAGCTCACGGACATGCTCCAGAATATGATCTTTCTCAAAAATATCAAACACCTTGCTCACTGCTGCGCACATAAAGGGATTTCCTCCATAGGTGGTTCCATGATCTCCAGGTTCCAGAGACGCTGCCGCCGCTTTTTCTCCCAGAACAAAAGCGCCTACCGGAACACCGCAGCCCAGAGCCTTGGCGCAGGTCATAATATCCGGCTTTACACCGTAATCCTGCCATGCAAAATATGTTCCCGTACGTCCCATACCGCACTGTATCTCGTCAAAAATCAAAATCAGGTCTTTTTCATCGCAAAGAGCTCTCAACCCCTGCAAAAATCCCGGATCTGCCGGATAAATTCCGCCTTCCCCCTGAACCACCTCTGTGAGAATGGCGCAGGTTTTGTCTGTGATCTGGGATTTTACACTTTCCAGATCATTAAAATCCGCAAATTTCACGCCGCCGATCAGTGGCTCAAAGGGTTCCCGGTAATGAGCGGTCCCGGTAACAGAAAGAGCTCCCATGCTCCTTCCGTGGAAGGAATGGTTCATGGCAATGATCTCATATCTCTCCCCGTTATACTTCGTGCAGGAGTATTTCCGGGCAGCCTTCAGCGCTCCCTCTATGGATTCTGTACCGCTGTTTGTAAAAAACGCCCTGCTCATGCCGCTGGCTTTTACAAGCTTTTCTCCTGCCTCGCTCATAGGCTCATTATAATAAAGGTTTGAAATATGAAGCAGTTTGTCGATCTGCGCTTTCAGCGCCTCGTCATAGCCGGGATAATGATATCCCAGAGCATTTACCGCAATCCCTGCCGCAAAATCAAGATATTCTTTTCCCTCTGTATCATAAAGCCGGCAGCCTTCTCCACGGTCAAACATGACCGGAAATCGGTTATAGGTATGAAGAATACTTTTTTCTGCCTGCTCCATCTGTTCATGCATGCTCATCATAATATTTTTCGCCGTCCTCTCTTAAAATAGCTGTTCCGATTCCTTTATTTGTAAAGATCTCCAGAAGAAGGCTGTGAGGAATCCTGCCGTCCAGAATATGCACCCGGCTTACTCCGTGTTCAATGGCGTCAATGCAGTTTTTCAGCTTGGGGATCATTCCTCCGCCTACATAGCCGTCTGAGATCAGCTTTTCCGCCTCGTGAATATGTAGCTCGGATATCAGACTTTCCGGATCATTCTGATCCTTGTAAACTCCTTCAATATCAGAAAGAAAAGCAAGCTTTTCCGCATGGACAGCCTCGGCAATGGCGCAGGCAGCGTCATCTGCATTAATATTATAGGAATCATAATTCTCATCATATCCTACCGGAAAAATAATGGGCAAAAAATCCTGTTCCAGAAGCTCATGAAGGATTCTCGGATTGACCTCCTGAATCTCTCCTACATATCCGATGTCCTCTCCGTTTGACAGCTTCTTTGTGCATTTCAGAAGTCCGCCGTCCTTGCCGCTGATTCCAACTGCGTCCACTCCCAGAGATTCTACAAGCGTAACCAGCTCTTTGTTTACTTTTGCAAGAACCATTTCTGCAATTTCCATGGTGTCTTTGTCTGTGACACGAAGGCCGTTGACAAATCTGGGCTCCATTCCCACTTTATTTACCCAGCGGCTGATTTCCTTTCCGCCGCCATGAACAATGATCGGTTTAAAGCCTACCAGCTTCAGAAGAACTGCATCCTTAATTACATTTGCTTTCAGCTCCTGATCAAGCATAGCGCTTCCGCCGTATTTGATCACCACGATTTTCCGGTTAAATCTCTGAATATAAGGAAGCGCCTCGATCAGCACCTCTGCCTTGTCCAGATATTTCTGTTTTACCATTTTTTTCCTCCTCGATTTCCTTTTTCTCTATTCTTCCTTACAGTCCGTTTCTCAGCCACTATGATACAGCCAACCATAACCAGCCACTGCTCTGACATATCTTAATATCCGTCAGAGCCTTTATTCGTTGTACCTTTTATCTTCCGAATCAGGAACGGTAATCCGCATTGATCTTCACATAATCATAAGTAAGATCACAGCCCCAGGCGGTTGCCGTACAGTCTCCCATTTTAATGTCTGCAATCGCTGTTACCGCATCCTCAGAAAGAATTTTAGTTGCCTCATCCTCACTGTAGCCTGTGGAAACACCGTTCTCAATAATCTTAATCTTTCCGGCTCTGCTCTCAAAATACAGATCAACCTTTTCCGGATCAAACTGGGCGCCGGAATATCCCATAGCGCAGAGGATACGGCCCCAGTTGGCATCATGGCCGTAAATCGCCGCCTTTGTAAGTGAGGAAGTCACCACTGATTTACTTAAAGTCACTGCCTGCTCTTTACTTTCTGCCCCGATGATCTTTACCTCAAAAAGAGCGGTGGCACCTTCACCGTCTCCTGCGATCTTTTTGGCAAGCTGAGTATTTACATAATTAAGGGCCTGGCAGAAAGCCCGATAATCTTCATTTTTTTCTGTGATCTCCGGATTCCCTGCCATACCGTTTGCCAGAAGGAGAACCGTGTCGTTGGTTGAAGTATCGCCGTCTACAGAAACCATATTGTAGGTATCTTTTACGTCCTGGCTTAAAGCCTCCTGCAGAAGCTCCTTTGAAATATTCACATCTGTTGTGACAAATCCAAGCATGGTACACATATTGGGATGGATCATTCCGGAGCCCTTGCACATTCCGCCTACTGTCACTGTTTTTCCGCCGATCTCAAACTGAACTGCCGCCTCTTTTTCTACGGTATCTGTTGTCATAATGGCTTTCGCTGCCTGATTTCCTGCTTCCAGGCTTCCGTCAAGCTCCGGTGCCATAGCCTCTACACCTGCTGCAAGCTTCTGAACCGGAAGCTGCATTCCGATCACACCAGTGGAAGCCACAAGCACGCTGTCCGGGTCTACCTTGAGGGTTCTTGCTGCTGCCAGGGCTGTCTCTTTGCAGCATTCAAAGCCTTCTTTGCCTGTACATGCATTGGCAATCCCACTGTTGCAGATGATCACCTGAGCCTCCGGCTGATTGTACACAATATCCTGGTCCCATTTTACCGGAGCCGCCTTAACAATATTGGTGGTAAAGGTTCCTGCTGCCTTACAGGGAACCTCACTGTATACCATTGCCATATCCGTTCTTCCCTGATATTTGATCCCGGCAGCTGTAGAGGCTGCCTGAAATCCCTTTGCCGCTGTCACGCCGCCTGTAATGATATTCATAATAATCTTCTCCTCCTTTTTTCCTGCTCCGGAATGCACTCTGTTTTTCCGGTTTCAGAGTTTCTCCGCTTTCTGTCACACACTGTACCTGCAGTACTTCAGCGTTATATTTTGTCTTACGGCACCATGGGAATCTGGCGAAGTCCCTCTGCCTCATCAAAGCCGAACATCAGGTTCATATTCTGAACCGCCTGACCTGCTGCGCCTTTTACAAGATTATCCATTGCTCCCATCATAATAATACGTCCGGTGCGGGGATCGATCTTAAAGTTTACATCCACAAAATTGCTCCCTTCCACCCACTTTGTCTGAGGGCATACGTCTTTATCAAGGACACGGACAAACTGTTCTTTTTCATAATATTTATCATAGGCTGCCTTTACTTCCTCATAGGAAACTTCTTTCTTCAGAGAAGCATAGGCAGTGATCAGAATTCCCCTGTTCATTGGGATCAGATGAGGAGTAAAATTCAAAACCACCTCTTCGCCGCAGGCATAGCCAAGCTGATCTTCGATCTCCGGCGTATGTCTGTGTGAAGCGACGCCGTATGCCTTGATGTTTTCATTTACTTCACAGAAAAGATTATCCACCTTCGCTCCTCTTCCGGCTCCTGAGGTTCCGGATTTTGCGTCAATAATAATAGTAGACGGATCGATCATCCCCTCCTTAAGAAGAGGATAAATGGAAAGCGTGGAGCAGGTTGGATAACATCCCGGATTGGCGATCAGCCGGGCTCCTTTGATCTTTTCCCGGTTGATCTCACAGAGCCCGTACACGGCCTCTTCAATAAACTGCGGAGCTTTGTGCTCAATCCCGTACCACTCTTCATACTTTTTTACATCTTTAATACGAAAGTCTGCGCTGAGGTCGATCACCTTTGCCCTGGAAAGAATCCCTTCATTTACAAGAGAAGCGCAAAGCCCCTGAGGTGTTGCCGTAAAGATCACATCCACTTCATCTGCCAGAGCTTCCATATTATCATCCATACATTTTGCATCCACCAGTTTAAAAAAGTTCTGATAGATTCCTGCGTATTCCTTATCAATATAGCTTCTGGATCCATACCAGACCACTTCTGTTTCTTTATGTCCCAGCAAAAGTCTTGCCAGCTCGTTTCCCGCATAGCCGGTGGCTCCGATAATTCCTGCTTTTATCATAATAAATTCTCCTCCTTTGTCCATACGGCATCTTCTTTTTATGTATGTGTATGCCGTTTCTGTCAGGATGATAAGATTATACATCTATTATGCATAATATGCAATAATTATTTTTCACAATACATTTTATTTTTTCAGTCTCTCTTTATATAAATTGATTATTACTTATAAATATAATGGAATTTCCAAAAAATCTTTTTAAAGTTTTTTCATTTTAGGTATTGCATATTTATAAGATTTGTTGTATATTATCCATTGTTCCCGGAAACATACAGATTCCGGACTAAAACAAAAACCTTATCGAATACTAATTTTAAATGATAAATAAACAGGAGGGACTCTATTATGAAAGAAAAAGTTGTTTTGGCATACTCTGGCGGCCTTGATACCACAGCGCTGATTCCGTGGCTGAAAGAAACCTTTAATTACGATGTTGTCTGCTGCTGCATTAACTGCGGCCAGGGAAACGAGCTGGACGGACTTGACGAGAGAGCCAAGCTTTCCGGAGCTTCCAAATTATATATTGAAGATATTGTAGATGAATTCTGTGATGAATATATTATGCCATGCGTAGAGGCAGGCGCTGTATATGAGCACCAGTATCTTCTCGGAACCTCTATGGCACGTCCGGCAATTGCAAAAAAACTGGTTGAGATCGCACGTAAAGAGAATGCTGTTGCTATCTGCCACGGCGCTACCGGAAAAGGAAATGACCAGATCCGCTTCGAGCTTGGAATCAAAGCTCTTGCTCCTGACATCAAGATCATTGCTCCATGGCGTATGACTGACGTATGGACCATGCAGTCCCGTGAGGATGAGCTGGCTTACTGCCAGGCACATGGAATCAACCTTCCATTTGACGCCCGTCACAGCTACAGCCGTGACCGTAACTTATGGCATATCAGCCATGAAGGTCTTGAGCTGGAGGATCCTTCCCAGGCTCCAAACTATGACGATATGCTTGTATTAAGCGTAACTCCTCAGAAGGCTCCGGACAAAGAAACAGAGATTACCATGACCTTTGAAGAAGGTATCCCGAAAACTCTGAACGGAAAAGCCATGAAAGTATCTGAGATCATTACTGAGCTGAACCGCCTGGGCGGAGAAAACGGAATCGGAATCGTTGATATTGTGGAAAACCGTGTGGTAGGTATGAAATCCCGCGGTGTTTATGAAACTCCTGGCGGAACCATCCTTATGGCAGCTCACGACCAGCTTGAGGAACTGACTCTTGACCGTGATACTATGGAAGCAAAAAAGAAACTGGGCAGCCAGTTTGCGCAGGTTGTTTATGAGGGCAAATGGTTCACACCTCTTCGTGAGGCAATCCAGGCTTTTGTAGAATCCACTCAGAAATATGTAACCGGCGAAGTAAAACTGAAGCTTTACAAAGGAAATATCATCAAAGCAGGAACTACTTCTCCATACAGCCTCTACAATGAGTCTCTTGCTTCCTTTACAACCGGCGATATGTACGATCACCATGATGCAGACGGCTTTATCACTCTCTTTGGCCTTCCGCTGAAAGTTCGTGCCATGAAGCTTCTGGAAGTGGAACAGAACAAAAACAATAAATAATCAAAACGAAAAGACTGCTGACAGCAAAGCCCCGGAACATATCCACAGGCTTCTGCTGACAGCAGTCCTTATTTTTTGTATTCAGAAAATCAGTCTTTTATCTGTATATTTCTGCTTTTCAGTCTTTTGTACATCCACTCACGGAACAGCGCATAAAGTACTGATACCAGCGGGATAAATATCAGCATGCCCACAACTCCCATAAGACTTCCGCCTATGGTAACTGCCATCAGCACCCACACAGAAGGAAGTCCCACGGAGCCTCCAACAACATGAGGATAGATCAGATTTCCCTCAATCTGCTGAAGCACAAAGAACAAAATCAGAAACAGCAGCGCCTGTACAGGACTTATCAGAAAAATCAGGATAAAGCTCACTGCACATCCGATAAACGCACCAAAAACAGGAATCAAGGCTGTAAATGCAATCAAAACACCTACCAGCATTGCATACGGGAACCGGAATATGGTCATTGTCACAAAGAACATGGTTCCCAGAATCACAGCCTCAATGCACTGTCCTGTAACAAATCCGGAAAAAATATCATTTGCCAGAGAGCATACATGAAGCACATATTTTACGGCTTTTTTGGGAAACAGAGCATAAAGGGCTTTTTTTATCTGAACCATCAGCTTCTCTTTCTGAAGCAGAACATAGCAGGCAAAAACAAAGCCAATACCAAAGTTCATAGCTGTATTTACAATGCCCAGAGTGACTGTCACAGTAGAAGAAAGAATATTGTTGACTCCCCTCTGAAGCCCTGTCATAACAGAGTCTAACATTTTCTGCGGCTCTATCTCAAGGGAATTCGCCCACTCGGCAATAGCAGAATCCTGTTTGAAATTTTCATCAATCCATATCGTAATATTTGTGATTCCCCGCTCAATGTTTCTTCCAAGGCCCATCACTGTCCGTCCCAACTCAGGAACAACTACGTTTCCAACAATAAAGATCACAAAAGCAGCTACCAGTATAGCAAGCACCAGACTTACCGGTCTGGCAATCTTACGGACAATCTTTGAATCCTTCCATTTTCCTCTGCCAAATACGTTTCTTTCAATAAACTGCATAGGAACATTTAATACAAATGCAATTCCACAGCCTACAAGAAACGGAAAGAACAGGCCGACGATCCTCATAAGAAAATCAAGTACAACATCCAGATTCTGCAGACCCACGTATAAAAGCACTGTAAAAAGAATCAGGTACATACAGTTTTTCATGTTTTCTTTTTTAAATTCCAAAATATCCCTCCATCCAGGTTCTTTTTCTGACTGGTCTCATGTATCCTGTCCGGGCATTTCCCGGACCTGTCGGTATTTCCGATACGACACATTCTATCACGGATATGTTTTTCTTGCCAGAGAAATTCTATAATTTTATTCTTAAACATTTTGCACAAATTTCATCTGTGATTTTCTGCATTTCCGATAGTTCAAATTATTTGTTTTTAATTGACAGAAAATTCTTTTCCATATATAATATACATTATATAAATAAAGGTATTTGCAGCAGCTTATATAAGTCCATAATCGGTTGGACGTTTCTACCAACTACCGCAATAGTTGCCTATAAGTCTTATTCAGGGTATCCAAAAAAGGTAGTTGGAATTTTTTTGCTCAAAACCGCCCTGGCTGCAAAGAAGAAAGGAAGGTAAACCACATGAAACAGAATTCTTCTTTTGCACTAAAAGGAAACGTCTGCTTCAGCACAGACAAAAACACTCTTGTCTCCAGAGAACATGCCTATGTTGTCTGCGAAAACGGAAAATGTGCCGGAGTATTTTCCTCCCTCCCGGAAAAATTCCAGGGAATCCCGGTAAGAGATGCTGGAGACAGTCTGATCGTCCCGGGATTTGCAGACCTTCATCTTCATGCTCCCCAGTACAGCTTCCGGGGAATGGGAATGGATCTGGAGCTTCTGGACTGGCTGAACTCTGTGACCTTTCCTGAGGAATCCAAATATTCCGATCAGGAATATGCCCGGAAGGCCTACTCCATTTTTGCTGAGGATCTGAAAAAAAGTGAAACCACAAGAGCCTGTATCTTCGGCACTCTCCACGTGGAAGCAACGGATATTCTTATGGAGCTTCTGGAAAAAACCGGACTGAAGACCTTTGTAGGAAAGGTAAATATGGACCGCAACGGCCCGGACACACTGCAGGAAAAAAGCGCTGAAATCTCCGCAGCCGACACAATCCGCTGGCTTGATTCCTGCACAGGAAAATATCAGAATGTAAAACCCATTCTGACACCGCGATTTATCCCGTCCTGCTCAGATGAGCTGATGAAAAAGCTGGCTGAAATCCAGAAACACTATAAACTCCCTGTACAGTCTCATCTGTCTGAGAATCCCGGCGAGGTTTCCTGGGTACAGGAGCTTTGCCCGGAAAGCAGCTTTTACGGGGATGCTTACCGGCAGTTTGATCTCTTTGGCGGAAAAGACTGCCCTACCATTATGGCACACTGTGTTTACTGTCCGGAGGAGGAAATACAGCTTATGAAAGAACAGGGAGTATACGTTGCCCACTGTCCTCAGTCCAACACCAACCTTTCATCAGGCATTGCCCCTGTAAAGCTTTATCTTGAACAGGGCATTCATACCGGACTTGGTACCGATATTGCAGGAGGTCATTCTCTTTCCATGCTGAGAGCTGTTTCTGACTCCATTCAGGTATCAAAACTTCACTGGAGGTATATAGATAGCAACAGGAAGCCTCTTACCTTTGAAGAAGCATTTTATATCGGGACAATGGGCGGCGGAGAATTTTTCGGTAAAACCGGAAGTTTTCTTGAGGGCTATGAATTTGATGCCATTATCCTTGACGACACATATTTCCCGCATCCGCAGCCGCTGACAGTGCGGGAGCGTCTGGAACGTCTTACCTATCTGTCTGACGCCCGCTGTGTTACTGGCAAATATGTTTCCGGTACGGAAATATTTTAGCAATATTTTAATAAAAAAGGGGGTAGCATTATGAAGCTCGAAAAAATCTTTCACCTGAAGGAAAACAAAACAGATGTACGGACCGAGGTTATTGCCGGCGTCACCACATTTATGACCATGGCGTACATCCTGGCAGTAAACCCTAACATCCTGGAGGCCTCCGGAATGGACAGAGGCGCTGTATTTACTGCAACTGCGCTGTCTGCGTTTATTGCAACCTGCCTTATGGCTCTGTTGTCCAATTACCCGTTTGTTCTGGCACCGGGCATGGGATTAAACGCATATTTTGCGTACACCGTTGTCCTTGGTATGGGTTACAGCTGGCAGCAGGCTCTGGCCGCAGTATTTGTAGAAGGCCTGATCTTTATCCTTCTGTCTCTGACCAATGTACGTGAGGCAATCTTCAACTCCATTCCCATGAACCTGAAACATGCGGTTTCTGTGGGAATTGGTTTGTTTATTGCATTTATCGGTCTGCAGAATGCAAAAATCGTTGTAAACAATGACTCTACACTGGTAAGTGTATTTTCCTTTAAAAGCGCTGTAAAAGACGGAACCTTCAACAGCATGGGAATCACTGTTTTACTGGCTCTGATCGGTATTTTAGTTACGGCAGTCCTTCTTGTAAAAAATATTAAAGGAAGCATCCTGTGGGGTATTCTGATCACCTGGGGACTTGGAATCATCTGTCAGTTCGTTGGACTGTATGTACCAAATCCGGAGCTTGGCTTCTTCAGCCTTCTCCCTGATTTCTCCAACGGAATCAGCGTTCCCAGCATGGCGCCAACCTTTATGAAAATGGACTTTTCCATTGTGTTCAGTCTTGACTTTGTTGTCATCATGTTTGCATTCCTGTTTGTAGATATGTTTGATACTCTGGGAACCCTTATTGGCGTGGCATCCAAAGCCGATATGCTTGACAAAGACGGAAAGCTCCCGAAAATCAAAGGTGCTCTTCTCTCTGATGCAGTGGGAACTTCTGTAGGCGCAGTTTGCGGTACTTCTACTGTTACTACTTTTGTAGAAAGTGCTTCCGGTGTAGCTGAAGGCGGACGTACCGGTCTGACTGCCATTGTAGCAGCCATACTGTTTGGACTGTCCCTGTTCCTGTCACCTATCTTCCTGGCTATTCCGTCCTTTGCAACGGCTCCGGCTCTGATCGTGGTAGGATTTTTGATGCTCACATCCATTACAAAAATTGATTTCAATGATTACACAGAAGCAATTCCATGCTTTATCGCAATCATTGCAATGCCATTTATGTACAGTATTTCCGAAGGTATCGCAATGGGCGTTATCTCTTATGTTGTGATCAATCTTGTGGCCGGAAAGGCAAAGGAAAAGAAGATCAGCGTACTGATGTATGTTCTGGCAGTACTGTTTATACTGAAGTATGTCTTCTTGTAAAAAGGTCTTCTTAAATAAAGAACAAAAATAATCAGGTACAGCGCAGAACATGAAAAATACGACAGATGCCCTTCAGACAGCAAATGTTTACGCTGTGATATATAAGATTACAGCCAAAATATCGTATTAGGATAAAAACAGCACAGGCTTATGATAAATATTCAGAGCCTGTGCTGTTTTTGCGTAAACTCTCCATTGTAAAGGGATTCCGCAAATGATATAATATTTTTTATATGACTTAAAAGGAGAAACTGTTATGAAAATTTTTATTGTCATGGGTGTTGGAATCCTGATAGGACGTTTTCTCATGACAGGAAGAATCAAAAAATGGAACGAACGTCTTGCCATGCTGTGCACCCTCCTTCTTATTTTTTCCATGGGGGTTATGCTTGGCCAGAAAGAAAACTTTCTCAGTGAACTGTCGTCTCTGGGACTGAAAAGCTTCCTGTTCTTTCTGATTCCCACTCTGGTTTCCATTATTCTTGTCTACATACTGACAAAACGCTTTATGGAGAAAAAGCACTCAGATTCAGAAGGAGAGATCGGAAAGCGTCGTGTAGGGAAAGAGTGTAGATCTCGGTGGTCGCCGTATCATTAAAAA
>ENA-UPXC01003488-UPXC01003488.1-human-gut-metagenome-genome-assembly--contig:-NODE-3488-length-16179-cov-111.925351_pt1 | contig 16179 bp, 12 predicted proteins | sample MGYA00250047_ERZ773371 | MGnify/ENA primary metagenome ERZ773371 (study PRJEB29103, sample SAMN06111975) | human gut metagenome | biome: human gut; feature: ankylosing spondylitis patient; material... | reverse complement strand
TGACGTGGCCAAGTGGTAAGGCAAGGGTCTGCAAAACCCTCATCCACCAGTTCAAATCTGGTCGTCACCTCCAAAAGATTCCCGGAAGCTTCGGCTTCCGGGATTTTTTTGTTTTGCGTTGTTCCCTATCAGCCTCCTCGCCCTCTCCGTCACCTACGGTGACAGACTCCCCCTTTTGTCACCTGCGGTGACATCTTCCCCCGGAGCGGGGGAAGTCTTTCCTCAAAGGGAGAGCCTCTGGCGAAACCGGTCACTTTGCAGTTAAGCCGAAAAGTCTGCCGCAGTGCCGCACTTTCGCAGAAAGCGGCACTGCAAATGCCGTCTACCTTTACGCCCCCTCCAGTGAAAATGCAATGCCGGAGCTTCCGCGGACGCTCCGGCATTGCTCTCTTAAAAATTATTCTTCCGCTGAATACGGCCGGAGCAAGGCGTAGGCCATTCCAGATCGTCCCCCTCAGAACTTCAGCCGCATCTGGTACCACACCACGCCCCCGTGGGTGGAGCCGGAAACGCCCTCGTTCACAAAGCCGAACTTTGCATAGTAGTGCACCAGGGCCTCCTTGCAGGTCAGTACCAGCCCCTTCCGGCCTTGGGCCCGGGCGTCGGCAATGGCCTGCTGCAGCAGCTGCCCGGCGTACCCCTGTCTGCGGCAGGCCGGGATGGTGTTTACCCCAAAGATCATCTGCCAGGCACCATTCTCCCGGTGGAGGGAGGCGTCGGCGTACATCTCATCGGTCAGGTCCGGCCAGTCGGTGCAAAAGCCGTCCACAAAGGCCAGCAGCCTTTCCCCCTCCCACAGCAGCCAAAAATGATTGCCGTACTGCTGCAGCCGCCCGGCAAACTCCTCTGCCGTAGCCGCCTCTGCCGCCGGGAAGCAGGCCGCCTCCACCGCTGCAATGGCCTCCAAGTCCTTTAAGGTCCCCTTACGGATCTCCATAAATATTCTCCCCTCTTTTTCTTCCGAGTGTACCACAGTTCCTGCCCAAAGGCAAAGGTCCTGCCGGTTTTTCCTTTTTGGGCCATTTGCATCCGCTGCCGCTCCGTGTTACAATGGCTATATTGCATCCAGGAAAGGAGCTGACACGCCATGCCCGCCGAAAACCATACCACCCTCACCCCGGATACGCCGGTGCGCTACCTGAAGGGCGTTGGCCCCAAGACCGCTGAGCGGTTCGAGAAGCTGGGCATCGTGACGCTGGCCGACCTGCTGTGCCACTACCCGCGCAGATATATCGACTTCACCAAACCCTATTCCATCGCCGAAGCGCCCACCGATGCGGAGTGCGTCGTCAGGGCCGAGGTGTTCGCCAAACCCGGCGGGCGTATCCTGCCGGGCGGGCGGCGGATGGAGCGCATCACTGCCGGGGACGATGTGTCCAGTCTGGAGATCACATGGTTCAATAATCCGTATGCCGCCCAGAAGCTGCAGCTGGGGCAGGAATACTATTTTCAAGGCATCGTTACCGGCGGGATGCTGCGCCGCCAGATGGTCAACCCGCAGGTGCGCACCGCCGAGCAGATCAAGGCTTCTCCCTTTGAAGCGGTCTACCCCCAGACCGAGGGCCTGACCAGCAATGCCATCGCCAAGTGCGTGCGGCAGCTGCTGCCCCATGCAGAGCTTCTGCCCGACCCTCTTCCGCCGGAAATGCTGGCAAAATACCGTCTGCTCTCCAAGGCAGATGCCGTGCGGGCCATCCACTGCCCTGCCACCGAAGAGCAGGCCTATGCAGCCCGGCGGCGGCTGATCTATGAAGAACTTCTGGTTTTGCAGCTGGGCATTGGCCGGATGAAAAACCGGGGTGCCGCTGCCACCGGTGCGCCCATGCGGCTTGCCGACCCGTCCCTGTTCTGGGCCAGCCTGCCCTTTTCCCCCACCGGAGCCCAGCGCCGGGCCGTGAGCGAGATTCTGGCCGACATGGCGGGTGAGACTTCCATGAACCGCCTTTTGCAGGGCGATGTGGGCAGCGGCAAAACGCTGGTGGCGGCTGCCGCCATCTGGGCCTGCATCCGGGCGGGGTATCAGGCCGCGCTGCTGGCCCCGACAGAAATTCTGGCCACCCAGCACGCCGAAGGCCTGAACCGGATGCTTGCCCCCTTCGGGATGCGGGTGGCCCTGCTGACCGGCGGCATGAAGGCCGCTGCACGCCGCACCACCCTTGCCGCCATCCGGGAAGATCAGGCCGACCTTGTGGTGGGCACCCACGCCATCCTCAGCGAAGGCGTGGAGTTTGCCCGGCTGGGTCTTGCTGTGATCGACGAGCAGCACCGCTTTGGGGTACGGCAGCGCGGAATGCTGGCCGAAAAGGCCGCGAATCCGCACCTGCTGGTGATGAGCGCAACGCCCATTCCCCGCACGCTGGGCCTGCTCATCTACGGCGATTTGGACATCTCCATTCTGGACGAGCTGCCGCCGGGCCGCACACCGGTCAAGACCCGCTGCATCACCGGCAAAAAGCGGCGCGACCTCTACCATTTTCTCGATCAGGAGATCGGGCGCGGGCGGCAGGTGTATCTGGTCTGCCCCGCCATCGAGGACACACCGGATGGCGGGCTGAACGCCGTTAAGAGCTACTACGAGGACATTGCCAAAGCCCTGCTGCCGGAGCGCCGGGTGGGCCTGATGCACGGCAAGCTCAAACCCAAGGAGAAAGCTGCCGTGATGGAGGACTTCAAAGCCGGACGGCTGGACGCACTGGTGTCCACCACCGTCATTGAGGTGGGTGTGGATGTGCCCAATGCCAGCGTAATGGTGATCGAAAACGCAGAGCGCTACGGTCTGAGCGCCCTGCACCAGCTGCGCGGCCGCGTGGGACGCGGTGCAGCGGAGAGCTGGTGCTTCCTTGTCAGCGACAACCAAAGCGAAAACGTACAAAAGCGGCTGAAATTTTTGTGCAGCACCACGGACGGCTTTGCGGTGGCGCAGTACGATCTGGAGACCCGCGGCCCCGGCGACTTTTTCGGCAGCCGCCAGCACGGCCTGCCCACCCTGCAGATCGCCGACCTGATGAACGACACCCGCACCCTGCACGCTGCGCAGGCGGAAGCCGTTGCCATGCTGGCCGACGACCCGCTGCTGGAAGCGCCGGAGCACGCACTGCTGGAACAGCAGGTGCAGCAGATGTTCGAGAAAGCCGGAGCCATGAACTGATCCGGAGGTTTTTTGCGCACAAGCAACAGCAAATGCAAAAGCCGCTGCACGGCTAGTGCAGCGGCCCCTGTTATCGAACGGAACGCTTTGCGTGCCGTTCGCCCATGCTTATCACATCGCAGAACACGCAGCGGCTTTTGGTGGAAAGCTGGGTATCCTTATGGTAGCAGCCAAAAAACCACTTGTCGTAGGTCAGCTTCAACAAAATTTTATCCAGAAAGCTGTGCAGCTGGTTGGTCTCGCCGCTGGCAAGGGCGGTAAAATCCAAAAATCTGCTTGGCGCATCGTGGGTCAGCACATAATCCACTTTGTAATCGCACGCTGCAAGGTTCTCCTCACAAAAGACGTATTCCTCCTCCGAAGGCATTTCTTCCCTCCACCAGTTCACGCCGGGTTCCCGATCCTCCACATCCTGGCTTTCCGCACCGCCAAAGCACAGGTATTTTTTATTCTCCAATTCCAGCACGCTGCCGCGGCACACATGGTACACATTGCCACCCAGTGCCTGCACCTTGCCGCCAAAGCGTTCCTCGGTGGGATACTGCTTTAAAAGGTCGTAGTTTTCGTGGCTGCCGTCCAGAAACAGCAGGGTATACGGGCGCTTGCGCAGCCAATCCAGCTTTTTCTGTTCCTCCTTGCTGCCGTCCCACACAAAGCCAAAGTCGCCCAGTACCACCACGGTATCCCGTTTGCCCAGCCAGCGCAGCTTGCCGTGCTTGAAGCGGTCGATGTCGCCGTGGGTGTCCCCTGTCAGATATACCATTCCTGTCCTCCCTAACCGGATGTGAAATCGGCACAATAAGCCTTGTCACACCCCGCCAAACCTGTTATTATAAAGAATACAGCCTTCCGCTGTGATCTCGTTCTTACCCGGCGCACGGCGCTTGTGCCGTGCTGCCTGTTGTTTTATATTATCGCTTTTTAAAGGAATTGTCCACATGAAACGTATTTTTGCGCTGGTTTTGTCGTTCGCTGTCCTGTTCAGCTGCCTTGTGCTGCCCGCCGGGGCTATGTTCGACCCCACCCCGGTCTATCAGGTGCAGGCACAGAGTGCCTATATCGTCAACACCGATACCAATATCATCGTCTATGATAAGGACAGCACAAAGCAGGTATCCGCCGGTGGTCTGACAAAGTACATGACCATTGCCCTGCTGCTGACCAACTATGCCGACCATCTGGACGACACCTTCCAGATGCCCTTTGCCATCTCGGATTACGTTTATAACACCAACAACGCCGATATGCGCTCCAACGAGACCTTTACCTACCGCGAAGCCATGTACGCCATGCTGACCCGCAACGCCAACGAAGCCGCCATGGGCCTTGCTTATGCCCTTTCCGGCGGCGACCTCGCGGGCTGGGTGAGCCAGATGAACACCCTGTCCCAGCGCATCGGCACCACCGGCAGCACCTGGACGGATGCCTGCGGCATTGACAGCGGCAACGTGACCTGTGCCGTGGATATGTACCTGATCCTGCGCTATCTGATGAGCTTTGATGCCTTTGTGGAGGTTTCCGGTGCGCCCAGCTTTACCATGCCCGCCAAAGAAAAACACCGTTCTTCGTCTGTTCTGGTCAGCCAGAACGCCGCGCTGAGCAAATCCAGCGGCGGCAAATACTACCGCAGCGCCATGCAGGGCGGCATGTGCGATGTGACCGCATTCAAAAGTGACAGTGGCAATCAGAGCTATGTTTCATGGGCCAATAAGGATGGTGCCACCTATATTTTCTGCGTGATGCAAAGCCCGGACACCTGCGACGATTTCGGCTACGCCAACCGTCGCCCGGCCCTGTGCGAGACCGTGAAGCTGATGGACTGGGTGTTCGACAGCTTTTCCATTCAGGCCGCGCTGGACACCGACCTTACGCTGGCCGAGATCCCGGTGAAGTATTCCTCCGATACCAGCTCCCTGCAGCTGTATCCCGCCGACAGTATGATGACCCTGCTGCCTTCCACCGGCGACGGCAGCGTGACCCAGAAATATTTCCACCTGCCGGATTCCGTGTGTGCCCCTGTCCAGCAGGGCGATGTGGTGGGTACCGTGGAGCTGAAGCTTGCCGGTGAGACCATTGGCGTGGTGGACCTGATCGCCGGGCAGGATGTCAGCCGCAACCCGCTGCTGTTCACTGTGGCGCGTTTTCAGGAATTCTTAGGCAGTCTGTACCTCAAAGTTGTAATAACATTGAGTATTATTTCCATTATCATATACTTTGCGTGGGTCTTTTTGAACAACTGGAACCGCCGCAAGCCCACCAGAAAGATCCGCCGCCGCTGAGCTTTGCACCGTTCATCCGCATTTTGTGGAAAAGTGATGCAAAAAGCCCCGTCAGCCTTTTCAGGATGACGGGGCTTTTGGTTGCGCCAGCAGGAGTCGAACCTACGATGGGGGAGTCAAAGTCCCCTGCCTTACCGCTTGGCGATGGCGCATCGTGCAAGATATTATACCATATTCTTTGTTTTTCCACAAGGGGAAGGTTCCACTTTTCCGCTTTTGCGGCGGCTCTGTGCCGCCTTTTGCAGCCTGCAATTTGTGAAAAACCAATTTTTTTCATCATAACAACAGAATACGCCCATTTTGTTGCACTTTTGTTACACTATATGTGGTAAATATAGGATTGAATAAACCTCCTCTTCCCGGCTTTTTCGTCTACTGCCTCATGGCGGGGACATCGAGGTCTGTTCTGGTGTTTCCGTTCCCGGCAGGCACCACATCCCAATTTGTCAGGAAAGCGAGGAGTCATATGAAAAAGATCTTGAAAATGCTGGTCCTCGGTCTGCTCAGCGCTGCACTGCTCTGCTGTGCACTGCCCTCTGCCTTTGCCGCAGAAGACAAGGATTCGCAGGTCTACACCATTGGTCTGGATGCCATGGGCGGCAGCAGCTCCGCTGTGGCAGTCACCACCAATCTGAGCGGCAAACTCAGTGCCCTGCCCGCGCAGCCTACGCTGGAAGGCTACACCTTTGACGGCTGGTATACCGAGCCGGTGGGCGGCACAAAAATCAGCACCTCTACGGTGTTTACCGGTGATACCACTGTGTACGCACACTGGACCGTGAAAAATGCCACCACTTCCACCAGCACATCCACGCCCGCTCAGCCGGAACAGACCGCGCAGGAATACGATGACGGCCCGATTCTGAGCGTTCTGACGGTAGCCGGTGCTCTGATCACCACGCTGGCCGTGGCTGCCTTTATTTAAGTCTTTTCACACACTGTATCAATTTTATCAATAGAAAGGAAAATCTCCATGTCTACTATGAAACTGCCCGCAAACTATGCCTCCATCAGCGAAGAGGAAATGGTCTATCTGGACGGTGGTGCCCGCGACGCTTACAACAGCTTCCTGAATGTCGGTAAGGTGTTCAACGCCATTGCCCGCATCTTCTCCGGTGCAAGCTCCATCATCAACAATGTCAACGTGATCTACCAGTCCTTCCTGACTCTGGGCGATCTGCTGAAGAGCTTCTGATCCGGCTTCTATTTTCATCTGTTTTTCAAGAACTGTCTCCGTTGTGGGGACAGTTCTTTTTGTTTTTAACGCATTTTAATCGTTTACATCAAAAGAAACAATTTTTCTTTGGCTTTGGCAAAAAAATGCACGAAAAAGGCATTTTTGTTACGCTTTTGTTACGCATACTGTGCTAACATATAAGGTGGAAGGTCATTCATCAAACTGGCGCTTTCACGCCGAAAACTGATATATCAAATGTGGTTTTGTGGTGCGAAAATTTTCGTATTTGTCGAAGGTTTTCGTTCGCCCAATCCGACCACTTTTTGCGGGAGAAATCGATCATTATGCCAGACCGTGAACTGCGGCACATGCGCCGCACCGAATTAGTCGAGATCATTCTGGCGCTCAAGCAGAGCGAGGACCGGCTCCGGGCAGAAAACGCTGCCCTGTCTGCCCAGCTGCAGGAACGGCAGATCCATATTGAAAACGCAGGTTCCATTGCGCAGGCTGCACTGGAGCTGAACAAGGTGTTTGAAGCGGCGCAGGCTGCGGCTGATGAATACGTTGCATCGGTGCTCGCAGCAAACAAAAACACCGATGCCGCTGCCAGCGCTCTGCGCGCTCAGGCGGAAGCCGAAGCCCAGCAGATCCTTGCACAGGCACAGACCGAGGCTGCGAACCTGAAGGCCCGTACCCAGCAGCAGTGCGACGCGGAAACGGAAGCCGCCGCACGCAAGCGCGCCCAGACCGAAGCGGACTGCAAGGCAATGCTTGCCCGGACGCAGCAGGAGATCCAGCAGCGCCGGGCCGCTTTTGACCGCCGGGCCAGCGAACTGCTGGACGGCTATCACAGCACGGAATTCCTGCCGGAGGAGCGTGCCAAATGAAAGAGCAAAAGATCAGGTTCACGCCCATTCCATCCACAGCAGAGGTGGAAGCAGAGCGCGAACGTCTGGCCTACCGCAGCCGTTATATGCGGGTGCTGCGCAGCACGGTCTACACGCTGCTGGTGGTCGCGGCCGTTGCCGTGCTGCTGGCCACCCTGTTTCTGCCGGTGCTGCAGGTCTCTGGCGACAGCATGAACCCCACTCTGCAGGACCGGGACATCATTCTGCTGGTCAAGGACAGCGACATGAAGACCGGCGACCTTTGCGGATTTTACTGGCAGAACAAGCTTCTGCTCAAGCGCATCATCGGCCTGCCCGGTGATGTGATCGAACTGGACGAGGACGGTGTGGTCACTGTGAACGGCCAGACGCTGGATGAGCCCTATGTAGATGAACTTGCTCTGGGCGAATGCGACATCAAATTTCCCTATCAGGTGCCGGAAAACCGGTATTTCGTACTGGGTGACCATCGGGCCACCTCCATTGACAGCCGCAGCAGTGTGATCGGCTGTGTGGAAAAAAGTCAGATCGTAGGCAAGGTTTTTTTGCGGGTATGGCCCTTGTCCAACTTCTCGTTGATCCACTAAGGAGGTTTAGGAATCATGCGGGATATTGTGAAAGAATATCAGAAAAAGTTCCGTCGGAACCACCAGCGCGCCAGACGCTATACTGCGCTGCTGCTGGCACTGGCGCTTACCACCAGCCTGTTCGTGAACTGGCAGCTGCACGGCGTGGGCATTGCCAAAACGGCCGATTATCTGTGCGGCGAGTTGGAGCACGAGCACACCGCTGCCTGCTATGAAAAGCAGCTGGTGTGCGGCTATGAGGAAGGCGAACCGGAGGACTGGAATGCCACTATGACGGACGACGGCATGTCTTTTGATGATACATTCGACATGGATGATGATGCGTCCGGCGTGGATGCGGATGATCCCGGCATTGCAGCCCATTCCGCAGAGCCGGAGTACATCTTTGTGCCCCATGAGCACACCGACGACTGCTACCAGGAAGTGCAGGAGCTGACCTGCCTGGAAGAAGAGCACACCCACGACGACAGCTGTTTTGATGAGGATGGTGTCACCTTCATCTGCGATAAATTCGAGCACACCCACGACGACAGCTGCTATACCACCACCTATGAGCTGGTGTGCGGTCTGGAAGAGGGCGAGCTTGTAGAAGAAGTGAACCCCGATTATGACCCGGTGGCCCTGTTTGAGGAGCCGGTGGCCGCAAAGCCCGTGGTGGTCGATCCTGTGATCGAGACCCCGGTGCACCACCACACCGATGCCTGCTACGAGGAAGTGCTGGTCTGCGGCCTGCCGGAGCATCACCACACGGTGAACTGCCTGTCCGACCCGCTGGACGGCACGCAGGACGAGGACGAATGGCTGGCACAGACCGGCACCACGCTGAGCGGCAACTGGGCCGACGACCTGCTGGCCGTAGCCGAGAGCCAGCTGGGCTATGAGCAGAGCGAGCGCAACTTCCAGCTGGACGATGCCGACGGCGAGACCGTGCGCCACTACACCCGCTACGGCAACGACTACGGCAACGACTACGGCCCATGGGACGTGATGTTCCTTTCCTACTGCCTGAAATATGCCAATATCCCCCAGAGCGCTATCCCGCAGGTTTCCAGTGTGCTGTCTTTGCACAGCCAGCTGCGCAGCGCGCTGTACAACGAAGAGACCGGCAGCGGCTATGCCATGGATTTTGACGGTGATCTGCCGTCTGATGCCGCAATGCCCGGTGATATCGTCATTTACAATGGCACCGTGACCAAGGCTGTGGCCGCGGAAAGCCAGCCGTTGCAGGTGCAGGATGATTCCGCCGATGCCGACATTGCCCTGCTCTCCATGGATGCTGCGGCCACCACCGACACCGCGCCCCACATTGAGGAATACACCGTGGATACCAGCACCGTTGGCATCGTGAGCGATGTGGACAAAGATTTCGGCACCCTGACCGTGATCTCCGGCGATGTGGATGGCAAGGTGGCTAAAGTCACGCTGAATGCTTCGCAGGTAACAACGCTGGTGTCTGTGGCAAATGCGCAGCAGGCCGATTACGGCGTTGCTACGCCGGATTTCAAAGTTGAAGATGACGCAGATGCCATTACCACCATCAAAGGTCTGGATGCACTGGATTACCTCACTGCTCTGGAGGTGCAGCGCAAGAATGGCACTGAATACGAGGATACCAACGTCACCACCATTTCGGAGCTTCTGCACAGCAGCCTTACCGTCACAGATATCCCGGCCAAAGCGATCCATGACAACGACTACTGTGTCCATGTTAAGCTGCCCAAGAGCTTTGATGTGCTGAACGACGAGCTTATCTCCGGCAATCTGGAAGATACCGGCAATTATGACACCTGCGGCAGCTACCGGCTGCTCAAGGGGAATGACGGCTGCTGGTACGCCGTGCTGCGGTACGACCAAAACTATATCAAGCAGAAAGAGGAGGCAGCCGCAGGCGCGGATACTTCCGATGCCAAGGTCACCAGCAACGTTGCCTTCAATTTCCAGTGGAACCAGAGCGAGGTCACCAGCAGCGGCTTTAATCAGATCGAGGTCAACAAAGATTACGCCCTTGATATCACCATCAACCCGGATGAAACCCCCGATGAGGATCAAAAAGACGATAAGAACTATGACCTTAACCAGAGCGTGAAGGACCCGCGCTGCAATGGCAGCGATGCCTACCTGGATTACACTGTTACGCTTGTGGTCAAGAACGAACAGGCCGGCCCGCTGACGCTTGCGGACAGCATGACCCTGCCCACCGGCGTAACCGCCGAATATGTCGAAGACTCGCTCCAGCTCAGCATGGAAAACGGCAATACAACGCTCAGAATCACTTGGGAAAATGATAATGGTGAGCGCAAGATCACCTTGGGTTCTGCCGGTTCCCCCATTGCCGCAGGCACCTATTCTATCCGCTACACCGTCAAGCTGAAGGACGTTGGCGAAACGGCTGTTGACGGAGTAATCAATAACATCAGGATTCTGGATACGCCCATCAGCGATGATGCCGAAAAGTCGGTAAAAACCGACAGCCTTGTGATCACCAGTCAGGCCGATCCGTCCGACTACGAACTTCCCTCTACCGGCGGGGCCGGTACCAAACTGTATACAGCAGGCGGCGGCGCGCTGATGCTTGCCGCTCTGGTGTGCGGGGTTTGCAGAAAGCACAGACGCGAAAGGAGGGCACGTTAAAAAGCCTGCATCCTTCCTGACACGGCGGCAAAATTGATTCTGCGCCGGAAGCAGACCCTGAAAATAGGAATCAGAAAAACTTGAAAGGAGATTTTCGCAAATCATGATGAAGAAAGCAATCAAAAAGCTGCTGGCCGCACTGCTGGCAGTTGCCATGGTGTGCGCCATGGCGATCCCGGCGTTTGCAGAAAACAGTGAGGGGGACGTCGACTCACATCACACTTACAGCGCTTTCCAGATCTTCAAGGGTGATGTTGAGGGTAATAATATTAAAGACTTTAAGATTTCCAACGTTGATTGGGGCAGCAACATCATCAATAATTCTGATGATTTTCTGAACAAATTGAGGGAAGCTGATCATATCGGCCCTCTGTTTACCAATGCCAAATCTGCTCAGGAAGTTCTTGCGGTTATCAGCCAATGGCATGATTCCGATGATGACAGCATCGCTTTCGCGCGTTTTGTATGCCACTATCTCTACTCGAATGATGCAAACCCGACATACGTCGTTCGAGCTGGTAGCAATGCCCTCACCATTCCCGAGGCCAAGGCAGGTTATTATCTGTTCGTTGATACTACCGACTTTTCCAAAGACGATTCCTATCATTCCTACAATTCCTTCCTGCTGATGGTTACCAAAGGAAACTGGAACGTTCCAATTACGCCTAAGGCCGAAAAGCCCACTGTTGAGAAGAAAGTTTATGACAATCCGGATGGCACCAGCACAGGAGGTTTTGGTTCCAGCGCTGACCATGCAATCAACGAAAAGTTCCAGTTCCAGCTGACCGCTACCTTGCCCGACAGCACTAACCGTGCTTACGATTACTATGATAAGTACTCGGTTATCTTTCATGATACCCTGTCCGAGGGCATTACTTATGACGGACCCTATAGTGTAGTCATTAAATCCAATGACATCACCTATACTATCACCGATCCTTCGAAGTATACCATTAATACTGACAAGCTTGATAGTCAAAACTATTTTGAGGTAGAAATTCCTGATGTCAAGACCTGTGTAGCAGGGCTTGATTTGAATAAGGGCGCTACTATTACGGTCACCTATACTGCACACCTGAACGAAAAAGCCTCTGTCAATACTGCAGGCGGTGGTACTAGTAACATAAATAAAGTTTATCTCACCTATTCCAACAATCCCCAAGACGAGTCATCCATTGGTAAAACTCCCGAAAGCACTCCAGTCTATGTGTACACCTACCAGCTGAGCAACACCAAGCGTCAGAACACTGTGGATGGTCCCGCACTGGCGGGTGCTGGCTTCAAGCTGTACAGCGATGCAGAGTGCAATAATGAAGTAGGACTCTACCAGGAAGGCGAGTTCTACTACCCCATCAAGGACGCAACCGGTAAAAAAGCTGTTGAAATGATCTCTGGCGCGAATGGTCAGTTCAACGTTAAGGGTCTGGACGCTGGTACTTACTACCTGAAGGAGACCATCACTCCTGCCGGTTACGATACCTGCGGTGTAACCCCAGTGACCATCAAAGCAGACCACTCCGGAAATGATCAGGTTAATCTTGAAGGCTCCAACCTGACGAATGATATCGTCAACATAAAAGCCGGCGGCATTACCCTGCCCTCCACCGGCGGCATCGGCACTACCCTGTTCTATGTGGTCGGCGGCGGCCTGATGGTTGCGGCCATCGTTCTGCTGGTCACCAAGAAGCGCATGGAGAACAAGTAAGCTCCATTTCCCCCCAGAACCCGGAGCAAAGGGGCCGCAAGGCCCCCGCTCCTATCCTTATAACATTAGGGAGTAGCCCATGAAAAAGAACAAAAGCACCATCATCCTGATCCTCGTCTTTTTCGTGGGTCTATCCGTGATGTTATACCCCACCCTCAGCGATTACGTCAACCAGCTGCATCAGTCCCGTGCTGTGGCCACCTATGCCGAGGATGTGGACAATCTGACCGATGCCGACTACAGCGCCTATTTCGAGGCGGCAGATGCGTTCAATGCGCAGATCGCCGCCGACCCGGACGCGTTGTATTTCCCGCAGCGCTTTCCCACCTACGAAAGCACGCTGGATGTGACCGGCACCGGCATTATGGGCTACATCACCATTGAAAAGATCGGTGTGGAGCTGCCCATCTACCACGGCACCAGCGATGGCGTGCTGCAGATCGCCGCAGGCCACTTGGAGGGCACCAGCCTGCCGGTGGGCGGCGAGAGCACCCACGCGGTCATTTCGGCCCACCGCGGCCTGCCCAGTGCCAAGCTGTTCACCAATCTGGACCAGCTGGAAGTGGGCGACACCTTCACCATCACGGTGCTGGACCGGGTGCTGACCTATGAGGTGGACCAGATCTCCATCGTGCTGCCCACCGAGACGGACAACCTCAAGGTGGTGGACGGCAAGGATTACGTCACCCTGATGACCTGCACCCCCTACGGCATCAACTCCCACCGCCTTCTGGTGCGGGGACGCCGCATCGAAACGCCGGACAAGCTCAAGCACATCCGTGTAACAGCCGATGCCGTCAAGATCGAACCGATCATCACAGCTCCCATCATGGCACTGCCCCTGCTGCTGGTGCTGCTGCTCTGGCTGCTGTTCTCCAACCGCAAACGCAAATCTACAAGAGGTGAAAAACATGAAACGCACTGATCTCAAAAAGCACGCTGCGGCCCTGCTTTTGGTGCTGTGCCTTCTGGTAACAAGTGCGCTGCCTGCCCTTGCCACCAGCGCAAACATCAAGCTGGTGGACAGCAGCGGCAATCCCACTACCGGCACCATCTGCGTTACGCTGTACGACAGCGCCAACGATAAGGCGCTGAGCGGCGGCAAGCTCACTTTGTACCGTGTGGCCGAGGTAAAGCGCCAAAACGGCAACCTGAGCTACGAATACTGCGGCGATTTCTACGGCTGCGGCATTGCGCTGGGTGATTTGACCGACAGCACCCTTGCGGCCCAGCTGCAGGAGTATCTGCCCCAAAGCGCCGAGGGCACCACAAAGACCATTGATGCGGACGGCAACGTGACCTTCCGTGGTCTGGATCTTGGCCTGTATCTGATCGTGCAGACCGAGGCTTCCAAGGGCTATGAGCCGATCAATCCGTTCCTTGTCTCTCTGCCCATGGCGGAGGATGGCAAGTGGAATTATGCGGTGGATGCCAGCCCCAAGGTGGGTGCTTACACCCCCACCAAGCCGGACACGCCCCCTACCCCGCCTACGCCGCCTACGCCGCCGGATACGCCCGATCATCCTGATATGCCTACCCCGCCGGACAACCCGGATAACCCGGTCTTTCCCGGTAATCCGGTCTCTCCCGGTAATCCGGACAATCCCGTGGCTCCGGGCCACCCGGGCCATCCGGCAGCACCCGGTAATCCAGACAGCCCCGTTCTGCCGGGCCACCCGGATAACCCGGTAATGAGCAGTCTGCCGCAGACCGGTCAGCTGAACTGGCCCGTGCCGGTGCTGGCTGTCAGCGGTGTGGTGCTGTTTGCATTCGGCTGGGCGCTGGATCGCAAATACCGCACAGTATAATTTCCTTCTGATACAACAAAGAGGACCCGATGTAGATGCATCGGGTCCTCTTTTTCGGTTTCTTTTATGCAGTCAGGGTTTACTGCTGCTGTGCCTGCTGCTCGGCGCGCTTGGCTTCCAGCGCCAGAATGGCATCGCGGCGGCTCAGGTTGATACGGCCCTGCTGGTCGATGTCGGTCACCTTGACCACGATGGCATCGCCCACGGCCACCACATCCTCCACGCGCTCCACACGCTTGGTGTCCAGCTTGGAGATGTGAACCAGACCTTCCTTGCCCGGTGCGATCTCAACGAAGGCACCAAAGTTCATCAGGCGGGTCACTTTGCCCTTGTAGATGGCACCGATCTCGGGGTCCTCCACAATGGTCTTGATGGTAAAGATGGCGCGCTTTGCGTCCTCCTGATCCACAGCAGAGACGAACACATGGCCGTCCTCCTGCACGTCGATCTTGCAGTTGCAGGTAGCGCAGATGTCCTGAATGACCTTGCCGCCCTTACCGATCACGTCCTTGATCTTATCGGTGGGGATCATCATGCTGAACATCTTGGGTGCGTAGCGGCTCAGTTCATGGCGAGGTTCTGCGATCACCGGCTTGATGATCTCGTCCAGAATATACAGGCGGCCCTTGCGGCACTTCTCGAAAGCCTCAGCAATGATGTCGTAGGTCAGGCCATCGATCTTGATGTCCATCTGGATGGCAGTGATGCCCTTGCGGGTGCCGCCCACCTTGAAGTCCATATCGCCGTGGAAGTCCTCCACGCCCTGAATGTCCAGCATGGTCATCCAGCGGTCGCCCTCGGTGATCAGACCACAGGAAATGCCGGCAACGGGTGCCTTGATGGGCACGCCTGCATCCATCAGGGCCAGCGTAGAGCCGCAGATGGATGCCTGAGAGGTGGAACCGTTGGAGGAGAGCACCTCAGACACGCAGCGGATGGTGTAGGGGAACTCTTCCAGAGAGGGCAGCACGGGCACCAGAGCACGCTCTGCCAGTGCGCCATGGCCGATCTCGCGGCGGCCGGGGCTGCGCGGTGCGCGGGCCTCGCCCACAGAGTACGGCGGGAAGTTGTAGTGATGGATATAGCGCTTGGTCTGCTCGTCGGTCAGGTCGTCCATGAGCTGGTTGTCCTTGGTGCCGCCCAAAGTGCAGGTGGTCAGCACCTGCGTCTGGCCGCGGGTGAACATGCCGGAACCGTGCACGCGGGGCAGGATGCCCACTTCGGCAGCCAGCGGGCGGATCTCGTTGATGCCGCGGCCGTCCACGCGCTTGCCCTCGTCCAGCAGCCAGCGGCGCACCACGAACTTCTGCATCTTGTAGCTGACCAGATCAAGGTCTGCAGCGGTCAGGTCGGGGTACTCCTCGGCGATCTTGTCCATGATGGGCAGCAGAGCGGCATCGCGCACATTCTTGTCGTCGGTGTCCATAGCGGCCTTGAAGTCGTCCAGATACTTGTTCTGGATGGCGTGGAACACGTCCATATCCAGACCCACCACCTGAAAATCGATCTTCTTCTTACCGCGCTCGGCCACGATGCGGTTGATGAACTCAATGGTCTTTTTGATCTCCACGTGAGCGGCCTTGATGGCGTTCAGCATGGTGTCCTCGTCCACCTCGTTGGCACCGGCCTCGATCATGACGATCTTATCCATGGTGGCGGCAACGGTCAGGGCAAGGTCGCTCACCTTGCGCTGTTCCTGCGTGGGGTTCAGCACGATCTCGCCGTCCACCAGACCCACCTGCACGCCGCCGATGGGGCCGTTCCACGGGATGTCGGACACGGCAGTGACCAGAGAAGCACCGATCATACCGGCGATCTCAGGGCTGCAGTCGGGGTCCAGACTCATGACGGTCATGGTGATGCACACGTCGTTGCGCATTTCCTTGGGGAACAGCGGGCGCATGGGGCGGTCCACCACGCGGCTGGTCAGGATGGCGCGCTCACCGGGGCGGCCCTC
>ENA-UPXC01003482-UPXC01003482.1-human-gut-metagenome-genome-assembly--contig:-NODE-3482-length-16203-cov-3.654471_pt1 | contig 16203 bp, 16 predicted proteins | sample MGYA00250047_ERZ773371 | MGnify/ENA primary metagenome ERZ773371 (study PRJEB29103, sample SAMN06111975) | human gut metagenome | biome: human gut; feature: ankylosing spondylitis patient; material... | reverse complement strand
AGTACTTGTCTTGCATTATGGCGGCGCTGTCCCCAGTTATCTACATGTTTTCTTTTTTTAATGATACGGCGACCACCGAGATCTACACTCTTTCCCTACACGACGCTCTTCCGATCTGCTTGGCGTCGCGCCTGAGCGCTGTGATTCCGAGCTTGCTTCGGTGGGAACACTCGACAACGTCGATGTATCCGCGTTTGACGGTTTTGATTATGTTGCGCTCGGTCATATCCACGGTCCGCAGCGCGTGGGGCGCGACACGGTGCGCTATGCCGGCTCTCCGCTCAAGTTTTCATTTTCCGAGGTGCATCATCATAAATCCGTGCCGCTTGTAACGCTGGGGGACGGCGTTGAAATCGAACTGCTGCCGCTTGTGCCGCGGCACGATATGCGGGAAAAGCGCGGCAGCCTTGCGGAAATCCTGACCCCATCCGTGGGAGAGCGCACCGATGATTTTATGCATATCACGCTCACCGATGACGCGGTGATGGATGCCATGAACCGGGTGCGCACGGTCTATCCGAATACGCTGCGGCTGGATTTTGACAATGCGCTTACGGCGCTGTCCGGTGCGCCCGAACTGACGCGCGAAACCGTGGAGCGCGACCCAGTTTCGCTCTTTGCCGAATTCTACGAGGCGCAGAACGGCGAACCGATGGAAGACGAAATGGAACGCGTGGTGCGCGCGATGCTGGAAGGAGGGGAACTGCTGTGAAGCCGCTGAAACTGATGATGCGCGCCTTCGGACCCTATGCGGGCGCAGCAGAGGTGTCGTTTGAGGATTTTGGAGAGAGCGGGCTGTATCTCATCACCGGCGATACCGGTGCGGGAAAAACGACCATTTTCGATGCCATTGCGTTTGCCCTTTACGGGGAGGCGAGCGGCAGAAACCGGGATGGCGCCATGCTGCGCAGCGACTACGCCAGCCCCACGGACAAGACCGAGGTGGAACTGACGTTCCGTTACCGCGGCGAAATTTATCGGGTCACGCGCAATCCGCAGTACACGCGCCCCAAAACGCGCGGGACGGGACAGACAACTGAACCGGCGGGCGCGGCGCTGACCTATCCGGACGGTAGGGTGCTGACCGGTGCAAAACAGGTGACCGAAGCCATAACCGACCTCATCGGCATCGACCGTGCGCAGTTTTCGCAGATTGTCATGATTGCGCAGGGCGATTTTTTGCAGCTCCTGCTCGCGGATACCAAAGAGCGTGCGAAAATTTTCCGGCGTATTTTTTCCACCGAAAGCTGTCAGCGGTTCCAGATGCAGCTCAAGGAAAAGTCCCGCGCCGCGATGCGCGAATATGAGGATCTCAAAAAGAGCATCGCGCAGTATATCAGCCAGATTGTGTGCGATGCAGAGAGCATGCCGGCGCTTGCTGCGGCGCGGGAGGCAGGCAATGTGCATGCGCTGGACGAGGTGCTTGCGCTGCTCGCGCAGGCGGTTGAGGACGACCATGCCGCTGTGTGTGCGGTGGATGGGGAACTGGACGAGGTGCGGCGGACGCTCGAGACGCTGAGCGGGCAGATCGGGCAGGCAGAGCGTCAGGCGGCGCTGCGCGCGCAGATTGCGGAGGGTGCACGCAGGCAGACCGAATTGGAAAGCCGTCAGGCGGCATTCGAGGCCGCATATGAGGCGCAGACGGCACGCGCGGACGAGCGTCAGACGCTTGCGGCGCGGATTGCGCAGCAGCAGGCGGCGCTGCCGTCCTATGATGCGTTGGAGCGGGCGCAGGAAGAACTTACCCGGGCGCAGCGTGCAGCGGCGCATGCCACAAGTGCGCTGCATCAGGCGCAGGCAGAACAGACCCGCGCAGCGGTGCGGCGGGAGCAGGTGCAGGCAGCGCGGGATGCGGTGCAGGATGCGCCGGTGCTGCTGGAGCAGGCACGGGCGCAGCAGGAAAAAAATAAAAACCGCCTGCATGCGCTCAGCGAACTGGCGGAAAAATTCAATGCGGCAAACCGTGCGGTGCGGGAGTTCCGGCAAAGCCAGACGGTGTACCTTGGCGCGCAGGAAGAAAGCGACCGTGCCGCGGAGAGATTCCGTGCGATGGAGCGCGCGTTCCTGCGGGAGCAGGCGGGGATTCTGGCGTCTGGGCTCGTGCCGGACGCGCCATGCCCGGTGTGCGGCTCGCGCACCCATCCCGCGCCTGCGGCTTTGTCCGAAGAGGCGGTGACCGAACAGCAGCTTGAACAGGCGCGCGCTGATTCCGAAACGGCGCGGCGCAAAGCGGTTGAAACGAGCGGGAAATCTGCTTCGCTGCGCGCGGCGGCAGAGACGCTGAACGGGCAGCTTTTGCAGGCTGCGGCAGCGGTGCTCGGCGAGGTGCCGGAGGGCGGTCTGCGCGCGGCGCTTTCTGCGGCGCTTGAACAGGCAAAGGCGGAGCGTGATGCACTGGAGAAAACCGTGCGCACGCTGACCGGACAGACCGAAACGCTTGCCGCGTGCGACCGGGAACTCAAAGAACTCGATGCGGCGGCGGGACGGCGGACCGAGACGCTTGCTGCGCTCGAGCGCACCTGTCAGGAGTCCGCACAGCAGCAGACCGCGCACAACGCGACGGTTCAAACGCTGCGTGCGCAGCTTGCGTTCCCGAGCAAGCAGGAGGCGGAAACTGCACTGAAGCGGGATGAAAACGCATGGAATGCGCTTGAAGCCGCGCTGAAAAAAGCCGACACTGCCCGAAACCAAGGAGCAGACCTTTTAAGCCGCCACATTGCTGCGCTGCAAACCCTGCGGGAGCAGGTGCCGGAGGGAGCGGCTGCCGATCTGCCCGCGCTGCGTGCGCAGTATCAGGCGCAGGACGGCGTGCGGAAAACGCGCGAAGCCGCGCGCGCCGCGCGGTATGCACGCTGGGATACCAATGAAAAGCTGCTTGCCTGCCTGCGGGAGCGGGAAAAATCCATGCAGACGCAGGAAAAAACCTGCCTGATGCTGGCGCGCCTGTCCGATACTGCAAACGGAGAGCTTGCCGGACGGCAAAAGCTGGCGTTTGAAAACTATATCCTTGCGTTTTATTTTGACCAGATCATTGCGGCGGCGAACGAGCGGTTTCACTATATGACCTCGGGGCAGTACCGGCTTGTGCGGCGGCAGGAGGCTTCAGGGCTGCGCGCACAGACCGGACTGGAACTCGATGTGCTCGATTACTACACCGGCAAGCAGCGCAGCGTGCGCACGCTGTCGGGTGGCGAATCGTTCAAAGCATCGCTGTCGCTTGCGCTCGGGCTTTCGGACGTCATTCAGCGGTCTGCGGGCGGTGTGGAAATTGATGCCATGTTCATCGACGAGGGCTTCGGTTCGCTCGATGAGGAATCGCTCGATCAGGCGATGAATATTTTGACCGGATTGACCGATGGGCAGCGGCTCGTGGGCATTATTTCCCATGTCGCAGAGCTGCGCAGCCGGCTCGATAAAAAAATTATCGTTACCCGCGGCAGGACAGGAAGCAGCCTGAGAATGGAGCAGTGAGCTGCTCGGTGCGCCGGATTTTCGGGTGCAGGACGCGGAAAGTTGCAACTCCCTGTTTCCAAGCTGCGCGGATGCGTGTATAATAAATAGATAAGCGATAGAAACAGGCGGAATACTGCTTTTTGGAGGGCTTTATGGACCATATGATTCGCGTCACGGCAGAGGTGACGCTGGAAAACGAGGAAGAGGTGCGCGCGCTCATCACCCGCTGCGCACAGCAGGCGCTTGCGCACGAACAGGTGGATTTTGATGCGTTCATCGATGTGACCATTGTGGATGACGAAAATATCCGTGCGCTCAACGCAGAATACAGGGAAAAAGACGCGGTCACCGATGTGCTTAGCTTCCCGATGTACGTGTTTGTAAACGGCGAAGCGCAGGAGGAGCTGGAGGAAGACCCCGAATCCGGCAAGGTCATGCTCGGCGATATGATTCTCAACTACCAGCGCGCCACCGAGCAGGCAGCAGAGTTCGGGCATTCCGCAGCGCGGGAATGCGGCTTTCTGACCGTGCATTCGGTGCTGCACCTGCTGGGCTTTGACCATGAGCGCGAGGAGGACGACCGTCTGCTCATGCGCAGGAATGAAGAGGAAATTCTCGCGGAAGTGGGGCTGGCCCGCGATGAATCATGAGATTCGCAAGCTGCGGCAGAGTTTTGGATATGCGATTCAGGGATTCCTTGCCTGCATGCGCACCGAGCGTAATTTCCGAATTCATCTGACTGCGGCGGTTTACGTATCGGTGTTTGCGTATCTCGGTGGGCTGGACGGTACGCGCTACGCGGTGCTGTGCCTGTGTTTTGCGCTCATGATGGCTGCCGAGCTGCTCAATACCGCAATTGAATGTCTGTGCGACCGGGTGACAACCGGCTATGATGAAGCAGTGGGACGCGCCAAGGACATCGCGGCGGCGGCAGTTTTCCTGTGTGCGCTGTTTTGCGTGGTTATCGGCGGGGTATTTTTCTTGCACTCCGGCGCATTGGTACAGGCGGTACAAGTGCTGGCGGAGAGCCTTTGGAAACTGGCATTGCTGCTGCTGTCGTTTCCGGCGGCGGTCTGGTTCGTCTTTTTTTACGGCAGGCGGCATTTTTGATTTTACGGGATAAATAAGGAGAATTTTATGTCGAATATTACAAAAACTGCGGTGGTTTCCGTGGTCGGACGCCCGAATGTGGGCAAATCTACGCTGACCAACAAACTGGTCGGCTATAAGGTTGCCATTGTTTCCAACAAACCGCAGACCACACGCACGCGCATCACCGGCGTACTGAGCGAGGATGACTGCCAGTTTGTCTTTCTGGACACGCCGGGCCTGCACAAGCCGCGCTCCCCGCTGGGTGAGTTCATGGTCAAGGTCGTGACCGACACGGTTGCAGAGGTCGATGTCGCGGTGCTCGTGGTCGAGCCGCGCCCTGAGGTTGGCGCCGCCGAGGAGAGCCTGATTGAGCAAATCAAAAAGGGCGGCATCCCGTCCGTTCTGGTCATCAACAAGGTCGATACCGTGCCGCATGAGGCGCTGCTCGCGGTCATTGCCGCCTATGCGGAAAAGCATGATTTTGACGCGGTCATTCCGGTGTCCGCACGCACGGGCGAGGGATGCCGGACGCTGCTCACCGAGCTGAAAAAATTTGCGCTCGAGGGTCCGGCGCTGTTCCCGGAGGACATGGTTTCCGACCAGCCCGAACGTGCAATCGCAGCCGAGATCATCCGCGAGAAGATGCTGCGCCTTTTGGACCGCGAGGTGCCGCACGGCGTTGCGGTGGGCATTGACCGCTGGAATCAGCGTGAGGACGGACTCATTGAAGTGAGCGCAACCATTTACTGCGAAAAACCCAGCCATAAGGGCATCATCATCGGCAAGGGCGGCGAAATGCTGAAAAAAATCGGCAAAACGGCGCGTCTTGATATCGAGCACAATCTGGATACCCGCGTGTTCCTCGAACTGTGGGTCAAGGTCAAGGAGGACTGGCGCAACAACCCCGCGCAGGTCAAGAACTTCGGATACCAGGACGAGTGAGTGAGGAGTGAGGAAGGAGGAGTGAGGAGTTGCGGTTTTGCTGTTTCAAACTCCTACCTCCTACCTCCTACCTCCTACCTCCTCTCTCCTACCTGTCTAATCTTTTCCTTGCGTAATGCGGCGGCTTTCGGACAAGCTAAGCGCGAAAGGGAGTGTGCGGCATGACGATTGCAGACTGTTGGGACTTATTTATCCGCACGGGCGATCCGCTCGTCTATATGCAGTACCGGAATATGCAGGGGGAACACCATGCAGCATGTGACAATCAAAGGGCTTGTGATCCGCGAAACCGACTTCGGTGACGCGGATCGGTACATAACCGTGCTGACCGAGCGGGGAGCGCGGATCGAAGTGCTGTGTAAAGGGGTGCGCCGCCGCAACAGCCGCATGGCGGCAGCGGTGCGCCTGTTCTGCTGGAGCGAACTGACGCTTTATCATGGACGCGGCAAATATACGCTGACCGATGCAGCGGTTTTGCATTCGTTTTGGAGTGTGACCGCGGATATGGAAACCTATGCGCTGTGCTGCTATTTTTCCGAACTGGCGGGCGCAATGACGGACGAGGGAGAGGAAACCCCTGCGGTCACGCGGCTGTTTCTTTATGCGCTGCGCGCGGTCGCCGAGCAAAAGCGCGACCGGAGACTGGTCAAAGCGGCGTTTGAGCTGCGGCTGATGGCGGAATCGGGGTTCCTGCCCGAACTGGCGGTCTGCGGCGCGTGCCAAAACCCCATTGAGGGGACGGTCTATTTTTCGGTGCGCGAGGGCGTGGCGCTCGATGCGCAGTGCCTGCGCAGGATTGGCGGCGGGGATTTTGTCGCACTTCCGCAGGGAACATACGCGGCGATGGCGCATATCCTGACCTGTGAGACACCGCGCGTATTTGCGTTCGCGCTTGGCGGCGCGTCGCTCGACCGCCTTGCCGAGGTATGCGAGGCGTACGCGCTGTACTATGCCGAGCGGGGATTTTCCAGTCTGGAATTTTATCATTCGCTATTTTAAATCAATTTGGAGCATAAACTATGAATAAATTGGGAGAAAAATCGCTTCGGACACTGGAATATTTTACGGTGCTCGAACTGCTGGCGGCAGAGGCTTCGTCCGAACGCGGACGGGAACTGTGCATGGCGCTCCGTCCGGTGACCGACCGTGAGGAGGCGGCGCTCTGGCTGCGGCAGACCACGGATGCCAAGGATATGATGGTCAAGCAGGGCAGCCCGTCGCTCGGCGGCATCCGCAACGTGCTCGGCGCGTTGAAGCGCGCCGACATCAGCGGCGTGCTCAACCTGCGCGAGCTGCTCGACGTTGCGTCGCTTTTGCAGTGCGCGCGGCTGATGCAGGGTTATTTTGCCGAGCAGGAGGAAAAAACCTCGCTTACGCCGATCTGCCGTCTGCTGACCGGCAATCGGACGCTTGAGGAGCATATTACCGCATGCATCCTCAGCGAGGAGGAGATCGCGGACGGTGCAAGCCCGGAGCTTTCGTCCATCCGCCGGCAAAAGCGGCAGATTTCGGGCAAGGTACGTGAGACACTCGGCAGGCTGATTTCGGGCGAACGTGCCAAGTATTTGCAGGAGACGATCATCACGCAGAGGAACGGACGCTATGTTGTGCCGGTCAAGGCGGAGCACCGCGGCGATGTGCCAGGTCTGGTGCACGATACCTCGTCCTCGGGCGCGACCGTGTTCGTTGAACCGGCTGCGGTGGTGGAGATCAACAACCAGATCAAGATGCTCGAGGGCAGGGAACAGGCGGAAATCGAGCGTATCCTTGCCGAATTGTCGAGCGAGGTGTCTATGTATGCCGAGGGCATTCGGCAGGACTACGAGATGCTGACCGAACTGGATTTCATCTTTGCGCGCGCCAAGCTGTCATTTAAGCTGAATGCCTGCGCGCCGCATTTCAAGACCGAGGGCTACGGCGTGAACCTGAAACGCGCACGCCATCCGCTGCTCGACCCCAAAAAGGCGGTGCCGATTGACATTGCGATCGGGAACGAATACGATACTCTGGTCATCACTGGTCCGAACACAGGCGGCAAGACCGTTTCGCTCAAAACACTCGGTCTGCTGTGCCTGATGGCAGCATCCGGTCTGCATATTCCGGCGAGCGAGCTGTCCGAGGTTTGTGTGTTTGAGAATGTCTATGCCGATATCGGAGATGAGCAGTCTATCGAGCAGAGCCTTTCTACGTTTTCTTCTCACATGAAAACCATTGTGGGCATGATGGAGAAGTGCGCCGAGGGTGACCTCGTGCTGTTTGACGAACTGGGCGCGGGTACCGACCCGGTCGAGGGCGCGGCGCTTGCGGTGTCGGTCATCAGCTACGCGCGGCAGATGGGCGCGTTTGTGGCGGCGACCACCCACTATTCCGAACTGAAAACCTTTGCGCTGACGACCGAGGGGGTCGAAAACGCTTCGTGCGAGTTCGACGTGGGCACACTGCGCCCGACTTATCACTTGCTGACCGGTATCCCGGGCAAGTCCAATGCGTTTGCGATTGCGGCGCGGCTCGGCTTGCAGCCGGCAATTTTGGAGCGCGCGAGGGAGCAGGTTTCGACCGAGGACGCGCGGTTTGAGGATGTGCTGGCACAGCTCGAAAAAGAGCGGAAAATGCTCGAAAAATACAAGGCAGAAGCCGAGCGCCTGCGCTCTGCGGCGCAGAGCGAGCGCGACAAGGCAGAAAACCTGCGCGGCAAAAGCGAGGACGAAGCCGACCGCATTCTGGATGCGGCGCGGCAGAAAGCGGACCGTATCCTTAAAGATGCCCGTATGACCGCCGAAACCGTGTTCACCGAACTGGATGAACTGAAAAAGAAGAAAAATTCCACCGCAGCAGAGCAGAACCTTGCGGCGGCGAAGGCTGCGCTGCGCGGGGTCATCACCCAGACCGAAACCGAACTGCGGCAGAAAAAGCAGAAGCGCACGGTTGCGCCCGCCGAGCAGAAGCCTATCCGCCGCGGCGACGAGGTGCAGCTGCTCAACGTGTCCAATATTGCAGCGACTGTGCTGACCGACCCGGATCGGGATGGCAATATTCAGGTGCAGGCGGGCATTATGAAGATGACCGTCAAGGTCAGCGAGGTGCGCCTGATGCGTGCACCGGAAAAGCAAAAGCCCAAAAACACCTTCCGCGCGGGCAGCGGCGGCGTGCGTGAGCTGCGCCTCAAGGCTGCGCCGAGCGAGATCGATGTGCGCGGCATGTGTGCCGAGGAGGCGATTTTGGAGGTTGACCAGTTTATCTCCGGCGCGCTGATGAGCGGCCTGCCTGCGGTGCGTATCATCCACGGCAAGGGTACCGGCGTGCTGCGCACGGCGATTCAGCAGCATTTGAAGCCGAATAAACGCATTAAAACCGTGCGCAGCGGCGTGTACGGCGAGGGCGAGAACGGCGTAACGGTTGTGGAATTTAAATAATTTGCAGACTTGAAAAATTGTTATTATGCAACTTTTCTTAAGGTTAGTTGGCGAAATGATACAATTAAAAGTGCTTTTTCTCGGAATTTTCTACAAAAGAGAAGCGCCAAAAGGCAAAATGGGTGTTGACGAAAAGATAAAAAAACGGTATGCTATTTGTAGACTTTAATTAAAAGAAAGCAGTTTAATTTTTCGGTTAGAACGAATCTGAAAAGAATAGGGAGCGATGAGGAAATGTATTCGAAAGAAGTACAGGTGACCAACCAGGTAGGTCTCTATGCAAGACCGGCAACGTTTTTTATCCAGAAGGCCAACGAGTTTAAGAGCACGATCCTCGTTGAGAAGGAAGAGCGCCGCGTAAATGCGAAGAGCCTGCTCGGCATCCTTTCCCTCGGCATCACCAAGGGGACTACGATCAACCTGATCGCGGACGGCCCGGACGAAGAAGAGGCAGTAAACGCTCTGGTTGAGCTGATTACCTCCAATTTCACCGACTGATTTGGACCGACTGATTTGGCTTGAGATTCCAAAAAGCACCGCAGGAGCGGTGCTTTTTCTCTTCGTGAGGATTTTGGACGGAAGGAGGCTGCGATGAACGAACGGATTGAGGAATTGAGGGACAAGGCGCGGAGCCTGCCGCTGAAACCCGGGGTCTATCTGCACAAGGACAAAACCGGTCGGGTGATTTACGTCGGCAAGGCGAAGGCGCTCAAAAACCGCGTGAGCCAGTATTTTCAGAGCGATTCGCGGCACAGCCCCAAGACGCGCAAAATGGTGTCGAACGTCTGGGACTTTGACATCATCGTCACCGAGTCCGAGTATGAGGCGCTCGTGCTCGAAAACTCGATGATCAAAAAGTACAAGCCCAAGTACAACATCCTGCTCAAGGACGACAAGGGCTATCCTTACATCAAGGTCACGACCTCCAAGCCGTTTCCGGAGTTTTCGATTGTCTCCAAGCCGCAGGCGGACGCCGACCGCTATTTCGGTCCGTATCTGAGCCGCCAGCTTGCATACCGCGTGATTGAAACCATTTCGGAGACGCTGAAGCTCAAGACCTGCCGCCGGGTATTCCCGCGCGATATTGGAAAAGAACGCCCCTGCCTCAATCAGCATCTCGGGCGGTGTCTTGCACCGTGCGCGGGCGGGATTTCGGCGGAGGAGTACGCCGCGCTCGTGCGGGAAGGCGTTGCGCTTTTGGAGGGCAACTCCAAAAAGCTGCTGCATCAGTTGGAAGAAAGCATGATGGAGGCATCCGAGGAGCTGCAATTTGAGCGTGCCGCGCTGCTGCGCGACCGCATCAAGGCAATCCGAGCGCTCGGGGAAAAACAAAAGGTTGTGGCGGGTACCTTTGCCGATCTGGACGCGATTGCGTTTGTGCAGGGACAGACCCGCGGGTGTGTCGTGGTGCTCCATTATCTCGGCGGTGCGTTGCAGGATAAGGAGTACACAATGATCGACGGGACATCCAGCGAGGACGCGGGAGAGGTGCTCGGCGCGTTCATCAAGCAATATTATTCGCTGCGGCAGGCAGTGCCCAAAACCGTGCTGCTCAGCAGCACGATTGAGGATATGGACGCGGTCGCAGGCTTCCTTTCCTCCATTGCCGAACGCAAAATCGATCTTGCAGCGCCGCAGCGCGGCAAGCGGCATGACCTGACCCGCCTTGCAGAAAAAAATGCCGAGGAGGAAATCGCACGCGCTGAAACCAATCGGGAACGGCGGTATAAATCGCTCGAACTGCTGCAAAGCATGACTGGACTGGACGAGCTGCCCATGCTGCTCGAAAGCTATGATATTTCAAACTTTGCGGGCGCGGATACGGTCGGCTCCATGGTGGTGTTCGAGCATGCGCAGCCCAAACGCAGCCGCTACCGCCGGTTTCAGATCGCCTGCGCCGCCGATGGGCAGGATGACTACGCGTCTATGGCAGAAATGCTGACGCGCCGATTACAGCACTGGAAAGACGGAGATTCGAAATTTTGCCCGCTGCCGTCCGTGTTCCTGATTGACGGCGGACTCGGGCATGTGCGCACCGCGCAGGGCGTATTGGACAGGTTTGGCGTGACAACGCCGTGCTTCGGCATGGTCAAGGACGATCATCACCGCACGCGCGGTCTGGTCGCGCCGGACGGGCGGGAGTTCGGGATTTCGACCGTGCCCGCCGTGTTTGCGCTCATCGGGCGCATTCAGGAAGAAACCCACCGGTTTGCGATCACCTACAACCGCACGCTGGGCGCAAAGCGCATGCGCGGGTCTACGCTTGATAAAATCTCCGGCGTGGGTGACAAGCGCAGAAACGAGCTTCTGAAGCACTTTGGCACCATTGATGCAATCAAACATGCATCGCTGAATGAATTGCAGCGCATCGTGCCCGCAAACACAGCGCGGGCGGTTTATGACTTTTTCCATGCGGAAGAACAAAAGGGAGAGAATGTATGCGAGTAATATCCGGCAGCGCGCGGGGCTGCAAACTCCAGCCGGTACCCGGCATGGATACCCGGCCGACCACCGACCGCGTCAAGGAATCGGTGTTCAATATCATTCAAAATGAAATTCGCGGGGCGCGCGTGCTCGATTTGTTCGCGGGTACGGGGCAGCTTGGGATTGAGGCGCTTAGCCGCGGCGCGGCGTCGTGCGACTTCGTGGACAGCGGCAGACAGGCGCTGGACGTTATCCGGAAGAACATCCAAGCCGCGCGGGTCGAGGACCGCAGCCGCGTACACAGCGGCGCGGCAGAGGCGTTCCTGTCCCGCTGCGCAGGGGGACGGTATGATTTAATCTTTTTAGACCCGCCCTATGGCGGAAAAATTCTGAATGACGCGCTTTTTGCCATCAATAGGTTTGACATTTTGTCCCCCTCTGGTATAATATTATGCGAAAGCGCGCTTACGGACGAATTTGACGCGCCTTTTGCCGTCGGGCGCGAATACCGCTACGGCGCTACCCGAATCACTGTACTGCGCAAACAGACAGAGGGTTCAGACAGAGAGAACTGAAAGTATGAAAATTGCAATTTATCCGGGGTCATTTGATCCGGTCACGCTCGGACATCTGGATATCATCGAGCGTGCGTCTGCACTGTTTGACAAGCTGATTGTTGTGGTCATGCATAACGTATCAAAGTACCCCATCTTTACCGCAGAGGAGCGCACGCACCTGCTGCGGCGCGTCACGGCGCACCTGCCCAATGTGGAAATCGACGGATACAGCGGTCTGCTTGCGGACTATGCCGGACAGCGCGGCGCATGCACCATCGTCAAGGGTCTGCGCGCGATGAGCGACTTTGAAAACGAATTTTCCATGGCGCTCGCCAACCGGAAGCTCAATCCGGATGTGGACACCGCATTTTTGATGACGAGCGCAGAGTATATGTACCTGTCCTCCTCCATGGTCAAGGACATTGCGCTGCACGGCGGGTCAATCGCGGGATTCGTCCCCGAGGAAATCGAACAAGAGATCTTACATCGTGTACGAAAGGATGGATAAAATATGGCAACAGTAGAAGAACTGGTCAATAGCTTGTACGAAATGGTGCAGGACGCAGGCGCGGTCCCCTTTACGGATAAATGCATGCTCGAGCGCGACCGCGTGCTCGATATGCTGGACGAACTGCGCGTATCCCTGCCCTCTGACATCAAAATGGCGCAGGACATCGTGGAGAAGCGCAACGAACTGATTGCGGCGGGCAAGCGTGAAGCGGACGCGCTCAGAAAGCAGGCAGAAGAAGCTGCGCGTACCATGGTCAACGAAACCGAAATCGTGAAGGCTGCACGGATGAAGGCGAAGGAAATTATGGTGAACGCCGAGACGCAGTCGCGCGAATTACAGAAGGCGGCAAACATGTACTGCGAGGATACGCTCAAGCGCACCGAGGAGTCTGTGGCACTCGGTCTGGAAGAGGTCAAGAAGGCGCGTGCGCGTTTTCGTGACCTTGCCAGCAAAAACCAGTAATTGTATTTGCTGATATTTGTTGAAACTGCATAATCAAAAAGACGGAGACTGCACGCCGCAGGCTCCGTCTTTTTTTCGCCGCAGGCACGAACATCAGTTCGGGAGCGGAAATGGTGCGGTATTCTGCAAAAAGAACGAGGAAAAACGCCTGTTGGATTTGGAAAAAGTTCTGGCGCAGGGTTGCAAAACGGTGACAAACAGGGTATAATAAATGCAAGGTGGTGGAAGGTGGTGCGAAGTGTAGCACCCTGCCGCAACAGGAGAGCGGGGTGACGCGCATGAAGGGCGAATTCAGGCATTCGATCGATGCAAAGGGTCGGCTGTTTATTCCGGCGAGACTGCGCGACGAACTGGGGGAACACTTCACGGTCACACGGGGGCTGGACAAATGCCTCGCCATCTACCCGGAAACCGAGTGGAATGTGCTTGAGGAGCGCATCCGCAGCCTGCCGATGAGTAAGGCGCGCGATTTGCAGCGGTTTTTCTTTTCTTCGGCGTTCGATGCCGAACTGGATAGTCAGGGGCGGATTTTGCTGCCTGCCGGTCTGCGGACCTATGCCGGGCTTACCAAAGAAGCCGTCATCACCGGCGTTTCCAACCATGCGGAAATCTGGGATGCTGCCCGTTGGGATGCGTACAACGACGCAATTACCGAGGAGCGCATTGTGGAGGCCATGGAAGAACTGGGATTTTAATGCCCGGTTAAAATTTGGAGTATACTGAGTTTATGAATCATACAGAATTTCATCATGTCTCCATCCTGCTCAGCGAGTGTCTCGACGCGCTCGAAATCAAGCCGGATGGGGTCTATATTGACGCGACGCTCGGCGGCGCCGGTCATTCGCTGCGCATTGCGGAGCGGCTCGGCGAAGGCGGCAGGCTCATCTGCATTGACCGCGATGACGCGGCGCTTGCAAATGCCGAAATAAGGCTTGCGCCGGTGCGCAGCCGCGTGACGCTCGCAAAGAGCGATTTCCGCCGCTTGGATGAGGTGCTTGCGGAGCAGGGGCTGACGGGAGCAGACGGCATCCTGTTCGACCTCGGCGTGTCCTCGCCGCAGCTTGACGAGGCGGAACGCGGGTTTTCCTACATGCAGGACGCGCCGCTTGACATGCGCATGGACCGACAGCAGGCGCTGACGGCATACGATGTCGTCAACGGATGGAGCCGCGAGGACATTCGTAGAATTTTGTTTGAATATGGGGAAGAGCGCTACGCGCCTTTGATTGCTGCGGCGATTGAGCGCAGACGTGCCGAAAAACCGATTGAAACCACCGGGGAACTGGTGGACATCATCCGCGGGGCGATGCCTGCTGCCGCGCTGCGCGAAAAGCAGCATCCGGCAAAGCGGTCGTTTCAGGCAATCCGGATTGCAGTCAACGACGAACTGGGCGCCGTGCGGGAAGCAATGACCAAGGCGATTGATGTGCTCAATCCAGGCGGACGGCTCGCAGTGATTACTTTCCACTCGCTGGAGGATCGCATTGTCAAGGAGGCGTTTAAGACCGCTGCACAGGGCTGCACCTGCCCACGGGATTTTCCGGTGTGCGTGTGCGGCAAAAAGCCGCGCGTGAAGATCATCAGCCGCAAGCCAATTTTGCCGGGTGCGGGGGAAGTGCAGGAAAATGCACGCGCACGTTCGGCAAAGTTGCGCGTATGTGAAAAGCTTTGAGCGAAGGAATATTACACGAGTAAGGGAAAGGGGAGAAAAGCATGACACAGATGGACGAGCAGCAGACAGCGCTGCAAGACCAGCAGCTGCCGAATATGGAAATGCCGATGGCTGTCCGTGTGCGCCGCGTGCGCAAACGTGTGCGTCATGCGGTCACCCCCATTCGGGTGCTGTTTACATTGACCGTGGTTTCGCTGTGTATGGTGCTGCTCTATAACCAGATGCATCTAACTCGGCTGACCAAGGAGATTGGCGAAAAGCAGACCGAACTGGACGAATTGCAGAGCGAGTATGTTTCGCTCAAGACCCAGCAGGAACAGGCGCTCAGCATCAGCTATGTGGAAGAATATGCACAGGATACGCTTGGGATGGTCAAGCTCGACCCGTCCCAGATCAAATACATTGAGCTGACGAACCCGGAGGTCACCGAGGTTTCAAACGCGGGGGCGACACTGGGGGATGCGGTCGCAAACCTGATGCGCAGCTTTACGGCTGTGCTGGAATATCTGCGGTAATGCGCAGAATAAGATAGGTACTACGGGAGTGAGAGGTTTGAAATGCTTCTGACTCCCCTTTGTTGTTTTTGGACGCCGAAAGGACGGAAACTGACCGGACGGCGCGTTATTCTGGAGGAACATCATCATGCGGATACCCAAACCGAAAAGACGCGGCAAAAAGCCAAACAGCCAGATGCGCTGCCGCATTGCAGTGCTGATTATTTTCCTAGCCTGTCTGGGATTTGCAGCGGTCGGACTGCGTCTGTTTTGGATGCAGGTTGTGCGGTACGATTTTTATCAGGAAAAGGCGCTCAGCTTGCAGACGAAAGACGATGTGATTGAGCCGAAGCGCGGCACAATTTATGACCGCAACATGAAAGTGCTTGCGGAGTCGGCGGCAACAGAAACCGTCAATATCAACCCGAGCGGCCTGAAGGAATGGGTTGCAACCCAGAATAAAAAGATTGAGAACGCGAACGAGAAAAACGAAACACAGACGCCGCTCCTGTCGCTGGAAAGCGTGCAGGAGGAGGTCGCTGAGATCTTGAGCAGCAATCTGGATTTGGTATATAGTACCGTGCTGGAAAAGGTGCAGCGCGTCGATAAAATGTCGATCAAGATTCAGGGCGGTGTGGAAAAGGAGCTTGTCAACAAGATCAACGAGGACATGAAAGCGGCGAAGATTGACACCGGCTCGGGCAACTCGATTTATACTGAGCCGGATACCAAGCGCTATTACCCATACAGCTCGTTCGCATCACAGGCGATCGGTTTTCTCAATAACAGCGGCGCGGTAGGCGGTCTTGAACTGCAATATGACGAGGTGCTTTCGGGCACAAGCGGCCGCGTGGTACGCGCGGCAAACGCACGCAATTCGGATATGCCGTTTGAATATGAGCAGTATATCCCTGCCGAGGACGGCGCTTCGGTCGTTACCACGCTCGACGAGACGATTCAGCACTATCTGGAAAAACATCTGGAAACCGGTCTGACCGACAACCCGGCAGCGCGCGGTGGACTGTCCGGCATTGTCATGGACGTCAAGACCGGCGAGATTCTCGGGATGGCGAACATGCCGGATTTCGACGTCAATGAATACGATATAGTGACCCTTCGTTTACAATTACATTTACCGAGGAGATTATATTTATTGCTGACAACATAATTAATGTTCTTAACA
>ENA-UPXC01003478-UPXC01003478.1-human-gut-metagenome-genome-assembly--contig:-NODE-3478-length-16243-cov-7.102390_pt1 | contig 16243 bp, 19 predicted proteins | sample MGYA00250047_ERZ773371 | MGnify/ENA primary metagenome ERZ773371 (study PRJEB29103, sample SAMN06111975) | human gut metagenome | biome: human gut; feature: ankylosing spondylitis patient; material... | reverse complement strand
TGGCTAAAGAATTGGCATTGCGACAGCGTGCCCGGTATAGGCATTGGTAGTTGCAATAGTTATCTTTAGCCGTCCTCCATATGTGTTGAAGACCTGGTAGTTAAATGATGCGCTTGGTGCCAGCTGGACAAATGCGCTTGGAATATAGTCAATAGGGGAGTTTTCGCTAACGATAATGTCCTTCTGCGTCTCGTTATTGAAGTCAACTGTATATGTTTCAACGATTGAAGCAGTTTTGATGTTGTAGGGTTTAAAGTTAGATTTTTTCAGTCTCCAGGCACCGTTTAAAGTTAAAGGGCCAGTCGTGTATTCGAGCTCTACATTTTTTTGAGTGGGGGCATCTGAGCCTATATATAGATTACAGTAGTTAATGTTGACATAGTTTCGGCTGTTACCGATGCATTTAAGCGCTCGGCTATCAGCTGTCGCGTTCTTGAGGGTGATACTCCCCTCTAACTTTCTGAGGTCGATCGCTTTTTTCGTGGAGTCGGCATCAATTCCATTTTCGCAGTTGGCAATTGACAGCTCATTGAAATAAAGGTTGTTGAGCAACTTCGAGGGGGTTATTTGAATTGCCTTGTGCCAGTACGCAAAATCGCATCCATTTAGATATACATGCTGTGCGTCAATGATGTGAAGTGCAGTTGAATTGTTTGAACTGCGACCTTCGAGATTACACGAATGAAAGTAGATGTATTCGAGGTTGGTTTCGACGATCTGTCCGATGATAACGCAGTCGGCAGTTTCTCCCGTCGTTGCAAATGAGCAGTCGGTGAACTTAAGGTATGCGCATAGGTTGCGCAATTCCATTGCCGTCGAGTTGCTTTTAAATTCGCAGTTGTCCACAGATGTTAGCGTTACGCGGTCAAAAATCGCCTTACCGTCGACGAAATTAAAGAGGATGTCGTTAAAGCCGGCGCCTGAGACATTTTCAATCGTGATGGAACCCGCTACATTAAATCGGGTGCCTATCGCGGTCGAGTGTCCGCTATATCCGTGAATGTTGACTTGTTTTTTGATCTTAAAATCACGTGCGAAGCTATAAGTTTTAGAGCCGAAAAAGATAACCGGCATCTTTGCGAAATGCGTTTCCAGTGCCTCATACACGTCGGCACAATCAGCAGTCTCGGAAAACCCCAACTCTTCCGCGTTGTAGATATTTTTCTTCGCGATGTTGGCAAATAAATCGTTTGCCAGTTTAAAGGACGTGAAGCCGTTATTATCACCGGTGGCCTCGATTGCGTACGCGCTCGCGCCACCGTCGTTAACGGTGGAGAATCCGTCGGTGTGTACGATCTGACCGACTTTCAGCGACATGTCTCCCTTCATCTCGTCAATTGTGCCATATGTTTTAGACACCGGTTTCAAAGCAGTGATGTCGGACGTGTTCTGCGTGATGCGCTCGTTGAAGGTCTTCACGAGCTTGCTCAAATCCGCAAACTGGCTGTTCGGGTCGGCCCAAAGGAACCAATACCCCTCGTCGGTAAGCTCGGTGCCCGCAGGGACTTCCGGCTTGATAGCGACGTACGACGCGCCCGCAGCGTCATGAACAGCGTCGAAAAAGTGATACGTGGTGAGCGCGGACCAAAGCGAAGGCTTGACGAAATTCGGGGTCACGCGCGGGCCGACGCTCATAAGCCCCTGGGGAGGAATGTCGGGAATGACCATAGCGCGGTCCGTGACGGTGCCCTGGACGACCGCGTTATCGGTCTGGGTTCCAAAGTTGGAAACGTTAGGCATAGGTGCTCCTTAATCTAATAGTTGATGCGGACGTGGTAGGTGTTGTCGCGTTCGTCGAAAATCCAGTCGAAATCGAGGTGTTCCCAGCCCTGCGGGACGACAAGCGCGTATCTCCAGCATCCGGTATCCGGCTCCTGGTAGAACGTTGGGAATACGAACTTTGATTGACGTGCGACGAGCTGCTGCAAATTAGCGTCAATCCATTTCGCGAGGCCGTCGATGTATCGGTCGTAATACTGGCCGTTCTCGATGGACTCGATAACCTTCTTAATCTCCTCGATTGCCTCCGCGTTCTTATTCGACAGGTCGATAGTGTTGTTGAGGGGGTCTTTAATCGCGTCGATGATGCAATAGAGGTTCGCGATCAGCTGCTCGGGACTCTTGACCTCCCAATACAGTTTGGGGAGCGTCGGGTTCGTCAGCATCCAGGGGTTAAAAAACGGAAGCGGTGTAAACATTCGCTTCACCTCCTTTACCAAAGCGGAACGGTCGGTGTGAGTATCGAGGTGAACAGGACGCGCTCGAGCTCATCGAGAATCATAGCATCCACGTCGACGTACTCGCGTGCGAATTGCACGGCCTTGTCAATCGCGCTTCCCTCGTGCATCGTGTCGGCCTCGCGGTCGTTGCCGGTGCTCGCATAGTCGGAGTTACCGGATAGCATCGTCTCGGGGAAGTCCGAGAAGATGTCGCGTGACTTCTCGCGGTCGCGCGATTCCTGGAGGGGATTAAGCCCTTGCTCGACGCGGGCATATAGCAATTTGTACTTGGGCATGATCTCGTTGAGCTTGCGCAGGTACGCGCGCTTCCACCTGCTCGGCACCGTGATTGACACCTCGCGGTCATAGAAGCGGTTTAGGAACTTGGTGCAAAGGCGCGTGTACTGCTCGTCGCTGTATGCGTCGAAGCGCCACGAATCATCCTCGAGCGGCTTATAGAACCTCAGCTCGTACCACTCGCCGAGCGTGATCGTCATGTAGTCGTAACGCTCGTCCGTGTTCACCTCGGGAAAATCGAACATATGTTTACCCCCTTTCGAGCATCGTGTCGTAACGGTGCGAGATGTCGTAGTTGCTGGACAGGTTGTCGCGCGCCCATACGACGGTGATCGGTGCGCCCAGGCGGTTTCCGAAACGTGCGTTGAGCTTGTCGCACGCGTCTCGGCGCGTGTTGAGCGGGGACATGCGCGCGAGCTCGGTCGGCTGCATGGTCGAGTTGACCTCGTCCTCAATCATGCGCTCCTCTTTAAAGGGCATTGAGTCGATGCCGAGCTCGCGGTAGATCGCATCCCATGTGTTGGCCCATTCCTCCTGGAGCTTGTCCCCGATGTACTCGCGTGCGCGCTGGGGCATGGTTGCGGTCGTCTGGATGTCCTGGAAGTTGTCATAGGCCAGCACATAGGGCTCACCGTTTGCGATTGCCTTGTAGAAGTTTTGCACGTCGTAGGTTCTATCTTGAGGCGCGGTAATGGCGAAGGGCATGCGCATATGGAACCTGTTGATCTGTTTCGTGCGCATGATGTCGGTCAGCTCGCGCGCCCAGATGTTGATTTTCACGAGCAGTGGGTAGCGTGTTCGGTTCTCCCAGATCCAAACGCCCCGATCCCAATTGCACATGAAATCCGTCTTGCCGGTGATGCCCATCGCGCGCCACGCGCGCGGCTCGTTGTACATGTTCGGAGCGCCCTGCTGGACGGCCCGTAGCGATAGAAGCGTATCGCTCGAGTTGGGAAAGGCGAGCGTGGCCGCGCCCTCGGTGAGCAGCGTCTGCTCCAGAAAACACTCGTTGCAGGTTTCTGGCAGGTTGAGCCAGCGGAAACGCGACAGCGCGAGCTCGATCAGGTCGTTTTGGAACATGGCGAACAGCTGTTGATTGTACGCCTCGGTCTGCCAGTATGTCGGCTGCGCGCCGGGCCTGTACTTGCGGTGCTGCTTGTAGCCCCTGCGCCCCTTGCTCATGCGCCCACCTCCTTGTAGACCGTCGGCGCGTCGAGTGCCGCCTGGAAAGCGGCGTGAACCTTCGCGCTGGATTCGGCCTGCGCGGCCATGAGCCCTTTCATGATTGCCTCGTGCGTCTCCATGTCCTTGCTAATGGTCGCGTGGATCTTGGCGCGCTCGACTTTGTAGTCGATGATCGCGTTGATCTCCTCGTCCGTCATTTCCTGATAGGTCTCGGCCTTGAGAAGGGCGTTTAGGTCGATGTCTGCCATGGTGCCTCCTTTACAGGTTGTCGTATATACTCACGCGACCGATTTCCTCCGGTTTGCTCCAGACGGTCACGCCACGAATAAGTATATCCTTGATCGCGCCCTGAGCGGACTCGAGCGCGTTGCCGTTGCCGCTGCACCATACCTCGGCACATTTCCAGTACGTGAAATGGCGCATGACCTGCATGCGCTCCATGCTGAACTCGCGCATGAGGCTGTATCCGTAGCGGGCAAAGGCCGAGGCCGCGTTCATGATGTCGCACTCGCGCTGCGTGACGATCTGGGCGAACAGGGCGCGCGGAGCGGTCGCGCTCGATTGCCCGTTCGCGTTAGCGCCGAATTGCGCGGGGGCGGTGACGCCGGCCTGGTTGAGTCCGGCCGAGATTGCGTCGATCGCGGTCGAGTACGCGCGGTTGGCGTTCGCGTCCCCGGTTGCCTTGGTGTTGCCCGCGTTGGTGCGCATGACGGCCGTGTTGTTGTTCGCCACCTTGGTGCTCGCCTCGTTGCGGAGCGTGGTCGCAGATGTGCTCGCGTTGTTCTGAACACCCCAGACTGCGGCGGTGTAGTTCGCTGCGTTCAACGTCTTCTGGAGCGCGTTGGTCTGCGCGACGGACACGGCTGCGGAGTTGCTGGATTGTGAGATTGCCGCGGCCGCGTTCGCTGAGGGGATCGCGACGGCAAGATCGGCCACACCTCCGATTGCGGCGTTCCCGGCGGCTGCGGACCCGCCGGTTAGGCCCCCCGTGATTACGGCACCGGCATTGCTCGCGATCGCGGCCGCGTTGTTGTTTGCCGTGGTGATCGCGACGACATCGTTCTGCAAACCCGTCATTGAAGTAGAGGCCGCATTATCGGCATTGCAGTCGGCGCTAAGTTTTTTGTTCGACGCGCTCGCGCCGGTGAGCGCCCAGTCGTTCGCGTTCTTCGTGACTGCGGTGTTCGCCGCAGTGTTGACCGCATTGTTATCGGTGACGTTCTTCGCCGAGTTGCCGACGTTCGTGTACGCGGTCGCGTTGGACGCGAGCGACGACGCGAGCGCGTTGTCGGCAGCGAGCTTAGCGTGCGCGCGGCTGTATACGGTCGTGTAGGCCGCGCGGCTCGCGGCGCTCTGGGAAACCTGCATCACGGGAAGGTTCCAGCTCTTTAGGTACTCCCCCCACGCTCCGCCGTAGCTGTACGTACGCCCCTCGATTGTCTGGAACGCGAGCGAATCCGTAGCGCCGGCGATACCGAGCAGGCGCGCGTCGATTGAGATGTACGGCATGACGAGGTTCACGGCGCTAGCGAGCTGGATACCGTTCGCGCCGAGATCCTCGATTCTAACCGTCGAGGTCTGCCCGCGCTCGTCACCGATACGGATCGCGGCATAAGGGTACGTGTAGAGCTTGGCGAAACCTGCGGCCTGCGCGGGGTACCCGAAATCTGTCACGCCGGGCCGCATGAACGTCTCGATTTTCTGGACGGCGTTCAGAATCGTTATTGATATGTCCCAAAGCGAGAACGGAGTGGCCTGCGTGAGCAGGTCGGACGGCGCGAAAAACACGCCGAGCACGGTAGATTTCATCCAGGGCGCGTTGGACTCGAGCGCGCGCAGGAACGGCTGGAGGTCACCTACGGCAACCGAGTACACGCGCGGCGCGAGTATACCTGAGGTGCTTGGCTCGGAGATAGCAGGCACTTTTGGAGCGGACGCGGTTCCGAGATCGCCTAGGAGGTCCGCGTATGTCGCTATACATGCGCGCTGCGTCTCGGCGCTGTAGTTCTTGACGGCGCGCGCGCGCTCGACGTACGGCTCGCCACCGGTGTTCACGTCGTCCGATAGCAGGTAGGCGCTGTTGTCGCGGGGGTTCGCGAGGTAGTCGGCCACGCTCGACGCGGCAACCGGCGCGTGTCCGCGCTCCAGCAACACATAGTCGAATTGCATATCGTTGATATATGTCGTCCATACGTCGAGCGTGAGGATCAGGCGCGTCGAGTTGGGGGAGAGCTGCTGCGCATCCTGGATGAAATAGTGGTAGCGGCGCTTGCGATCGCCTGCGGCGTACGCGAGCGGCCGCGCATCGCTCGTCATGCGCGGCAGGTCCACGACGAGGTAGTTGTATCCCTGGGCGGATGTCACCGGCACCGGCACCTTGGACGCGCCGTCGGGCTTGACATTGAACATGGTGTCGAGGTTGACGGTCTCGCCCTCGAGCGCGTCGAACCATGCGTCGCGCGCGGCGTCGTCGTCGAACTTGACGACGTTGTCGTAGTCACCGCACCACGGGACGTTGCACATCTTGAGCCGCGCGGTCGGCTTGAATCTTGAATAGTCGAGCGTGTTGTCGTACTTGTACACGTTCACGTTGTCGAGGTTCGGGAAATCGCTCATATACGTTCTCCTTAATAAAAGCGCCCCCGCTCACGCATGAGCGGGGGCGCGCGCGCCTTGCACTATAGATTATAGGCTAGGCGATCGTGATGTCCACGGTCTTTGTATGGAGCGTGGTGGAGCCGGAGGGGTTGACGTATGAAGTCGTGCCGGTCACGTGGAGGACGTTACCGGCCTCGAGGTCGGACTTCTGGACGTGGAGCACGCCCAGTCGGTCGACGCGCGTCGCGGTGTTGAGCGCGATCGGCTCGCCGTCGGCTGCGGCGGTCTCGGCGCTCACGCTCCAGGTGACGGCGTTCGGCTCGACGTCGATACCAAGGTCGTTGGCCGTGATGGTGCCGACGAGCTTCACGGTCATCTGCGTAGTGTCACCCGGCTTGAGCTGCGTGGAGGCCGCGGTGATGTTGACATCGGTCACGGTCTGGGTGAGCGTGGGGATGTCGGTCGCGGCGTCCGTGGTGAACAGGATAGCGGGCACGAACGGTGAGCACGATACGACCTCCCAATGGTGGAGGTAGTAGTTAGTGGAGTACGTCGAGGGGTTGTAGAAGCTCTCGTTTGCGTACAGGAAATCCTCGCACACGAAAAACGCGTCGGTGGTGAGGAGTGCGAATGCATTGGGCACGGGGATGTCGGGCACGATGACGGTACGGTACTTGATTTCCGCCTTGTCGAGGTTGAAGATTCCCGCGAGCGTGTCGACATCGACCGACGCCATGGCGTCTGCGGTGACGAATAGCACGAGTTCCTCGGGTTCCGCAAAAACCGGGATGCCGTACTCGGCCGACACGGGGGAGTAGAGCGCGGTCGGGAACTTGAGTTTGCTCGCGTAGGCGCGCACGGCCTTGAGGAACTCCTTACCGGTGGCCTCGTCGGTCGGCTCGGCGCTCACGTGGTGCTTAAAGAAACCCCAGTTCTGCTCATAATAGGACATCTGCGACATCATGCACAGGTACTCGTCGTAGTTGTCGGAGTTGCGCGGTACGGTGAGCACGGCGTCAATGAGGCGGTTGAGTCCGAACTCGTCGAGAAATGCCTGGCGCAGATCCGGATATTCGAGCGTGATGTCGTAACGGTCTTCTCGATTTACGGTGTGGTACCACACCGCGGCCTCGGGGCGGCTGATCTTCTCGAGTGCCGAATCCTCGATGTTGTACGTGTGCGCCTTGATCCATTTGAGCGCGGATTCCTGGATGGACGAACCGTAACGCATCGCCGCGCCCTTGAAGACGCGCAGGGGGTTCTCCCATTCCTTGTTGTGGATGATCTGGTCGCCGACGCGGTTGATGTACGCGTCGATGAACTCGTTCAGATAACGGCCGTTGTTGGGCTTGAATAGGAACTTGCTCGTCGCGTCGATGCCCGCGATGGTCGGGTCGGGCACGCGCTGCTGGAAATCGTTGGTCGCGGACAGGTACACGCGGCCCGCGATCGTGGTGTTGTTAGTTGCCATCTATTAACCTCCTTACAGGTCAAGATCCATGTCGTCGTAGTCGGGAATGACGTCGGCCTCGTCGTCGGTCACGACATCGGCGTCGTCGTCGGCATCCACCACGTCGGCACCGTTGTCGATGTCGATCGCGGCAGCGGTCGTGCGCATCGCCTCGAGTGTCGAGGTGATGTTGCCGAGCGCGTTCTCGATGCGCTCCAGGCGGTCGCGCAGATCGTCGAACTCGCCGATGCGGTGCGCCTCCTCGCCGGACGTGTCGGTCTCGTCCTCGATCGCCTGCTCTTCCGGGGTCAGGTCGTCGGACTCGGTATCGGGCTTCTCGTCCTCGTCCATGTCAGCTCCTTTCTATAGCTACAAATAAGGGCGCGATGCGAACGGGCTCTCACCTGCGCATCGCGCCCATTATATAACGCCTTTGCGAAACTTTGGCGCGTGCGGCTGAAACACGCCGCCGAGCGTGCGGGGTTCGGGTATCGACCGAACGATATAGCTGCCCCCGAATCATCCCTACTCGCCGCTTGCCGCGCGAGTCGTCGCGGGGCGTCGCGGTCATTTTACGCCATAGAGAGACATCGCGTCCAGGAAACCCTCGCGCACCTTGACCGAGTCGAATAGCACGCTCCCCTCGTAGTACATCTGGACGATGACGCGCAGAGTCTTCACGGCACGCTGCGCGGCGATGCGGTTCGGCGTGTTGTCGCGCCTCGTGAGCGCGAAGACCGGTTCGGCGTTCTTGGGAATCTTCCCGGTGACGTAATAGTAGCCCTCGCTCATGTCGGCCCATACACCGTACTTCTCCCCCATATGGACGCATCCCATGACGTACTTGGCGCGCGCCGGTTTCTTTGAGATGTAGCGGTTGTCCTCGGCGAAGTCGTTCGCGTAGGTCGCTTTCGTGTAGCCAGTGACCTGGCCCATTCGGCCGGCCAGCGTGTTGTTCATGCGGTATCGGTCGTGCTCGTCCGGCTCGACGTAGTGCAGCAGGACCATCTTGTCCAGGTACCACGTGTAACCGAACTTCGGGACGCCCTTCACGCCGATTGCGGCGAAATAGGGGTTAAGCAGGTCGACGGCGTTTCCCAGCAGGAAGACGTGCGGCTTGATACGGTGTCCGTCGTAGGGGTCTTCGCGGACGCACGAGTCGATTATTCGAGATAGCATGTTCCACTCGTTACGCTTGTAGGTGTGCGCGGCGTCGATGTCCTCGATGATCGCCTCGTCGAAGATGATGTTCTTGACGTTGGTAAACGTGCGCTTCTTGGTGCCCTGCATCTCGGCGTAGCCGACGACGTATCCGCATACCTTCCACGGCGTGCCCTTCTCGGCGTCGGAGGGTCGATACTTGAACTCATTGTTCTCGCACTTATACTCGTATTTGCCAAATTCCTCGTCGGTCGCGGCAAGCTTGTCGAAGTATCCCTTCTTCACGCTGTCGCGCTCGTCGAGCGTTCGGCACACCTCGACGAAACGCTCGTCGCGCTTTATCGCGGCGTTGAGCGCGTAGGCGCGCAAACCGTACGTCTTGCCCTTGTTGGGCGCTCCGACGACCATGGTTATATCCGCGTTATAGCTGAGCGTCTTCTCCCAGTTGTAATGAATACCGTCATTCAGGTTTACCATTCCGCGCCCCCAATCGGCCTCCATTTGGCATTTGCGACGCACTTGTCCCCTATGGCGGGGGAGTAAAAGCAGTTCAGCGGTTTTCCGTTGCATTTGCACCTGAAAGCTATCATCGGATAGCTGTGCGGGGTCTTCACGATAACCGGTATATCGCACGGCGGCCGATCCGCAGTGACCTCACGCCACTCGAAACCGTTACAGTACTCGTGAACTTTCTTTATATCCATTCGACCTCGTTCCCTTCATCGTCGATGTAAGTGTAGCTCGCGCGCCCGCCGTCGTAGTCGATTACGCGCTCGGTCGTGTCCACCTCGCGCCCGTAGCGCTCGCGCATGTACGCGACCGTGCGGGCGTTGCCGCCCTTCTCCGAATCGCCGAGCACGCGGTCCGATGCGTAGAGCGCTATCGACTCGTGCGCGCTCACGTGCGCGGTCTCGCCGAGATAGTCGGTCACGTCCATGTCCAACACATCGGCGGATGCGGGCCGGTAATGCTCGAGCGCGTGGCAAACGGCCTGCGATACGCGCACGCCCCACCCGAGCACGCGCGGCGCGACCTCGGCGAAACCGTGTACGGCGCTCATGTCGTCGATCCAGTTCTCTATATGATACATACCCGTCGGGCGCGACAGCCCCGCGCACGTGATGTGCGCGTGGGCCCCGTCCCAGCTAACGCGCGCCTTGTTCCAGGCGTCCATATGGAGCGGATACGCGTCACCCTCGACCTCGAACGTGCCGACGCCCGCGAGCGTCGAGGCGTAGCCGGGGAAGTTCGCGCGGATGCGCCCCATGCACACGTCGATTGAGGCCGTGACGGCCTCGTGGAACGGCGCGAGCGCGCCCATGAGGTCGTCCGCAGTGACGTCCGCATCGCACGAGATCTTCAACGAGTCGGTATCGCCGCCCAGCACGCGCACGCGCTCGCCGAGCGCGCGGTATATGAGCTCGATTGCCGCGACGATCGCCATACGGGACCCGCCCACGATGCGCAGGCCGTAGGGGTAGAGCACGAGCTTATTTTTCGCGTCCTCGTAGTGCGCCTCATAGGTCTCGCGCGACACGACGGTCGAGCGGTCGACGCTTATCTCGCCGTCCTCGACCTTGTAGCCGGGCTTGAAGACGTCTTGCGCCTCCATGCCGTAGATCGAGTTAAACATTCCCTTGACGGTCGAGTTGTAGTACGCCTCGAGGTCGGCGCGCTCCATCTCGCCCGAGCGGATGCGCGCGGCGATGCCCTCGGGAATCGTCTCGGGGATGTCCGGCGCGTACGGCGTGCCGGTGGCGTAGGTCTTCAGGATCTCCTTGCACGCGGCCTTGCGCGCATAGAATAGATTGGAGAGCAGCGTCACGTAATCGGGCGGCTTGACGAACGACATGGTGCCCTCCCCCAAAATTACCTCCATGGAATCCCAGGCATATACCCTGCTCATACACCACAACTCCAGCTCGGAAACGTTGACGATTGCGGAGTCCGCGGAGACCAGCTTTCCGAATGCAAAGCGCCCGTTATATGCGGTATCGACGTATCCGGCGCTGCGCACTGCGGTCACGCCATCTCGGTCGGCCTGCCCGCCCCAGTCACCCAGCTGGCCCTTTGCCTTGAATTTCGCCTCGGACAGCAACGCGATGTCCCAGCACTCGAAAGCGCTCCCCTCGCGCAAACGCATGTTCGTGAATCGAATCTGGGCGTGGAAGGCGCACCCGAATGGCTCCTCCCAGTGGCGTATCGCCGCGTCGAGGTCGGTCGAGCACACGTTCTCGGCCATGGGCTGTAGGACGGGGGGCAGCAGGCCGCGAAAGTGCACCGGGCACATATGCCCGTTGATGTATGCGTGGTGCGCGGACGTCTCGTCAATCGAATAGACGTTAGACTGCACGATGCCGGAATAGCGCGCACTCGTGAGCGTGAAACCGCCTCGGAAACAAGCCTTGCGCAGCGCGTACTGCGCATATGTCGGCGCGAGCTCCTCGGCGCACATGCGCTCGAAAGCGGCCTGTACCGAGATCGGCCTGCCCTTGGCCCTGGGGATGCGGAGGCGTCCCGTCTCCATTTTTCCCGCCTGTCGCACAAGCGACGTTTTCGTAAGCACGCGCACGCCGAGCCACTCGGGGCGCAGCCACTCGTTGGACTCGAGCAGATAGCGCAGATATGCGGGGATAACCTCGGTGTCGCGTCCGGCGTAAAAGTATTCATCATCGGTGAGCGGCGTCTCGGGCGTGCGGATCTTGGAATAGTCCCAGTTGCCCTCTGCCTTGGGGAGTCCTGCGGCCTCGCCCATCTTCGCGAGGCCGCGCATCTCCAGATAGAAGGTGTCCCAGAAACGGAGCTTGACCGCGCCGTCGCGCACTATGTCCACGGTATAGGCGCTCGTCGCGCTCTGGGCGGATACCTCCATATCCCAGCGCTCGTTGAGGTCGTGCATGAGGGGTTGGAGGTCGAACATGAGGTTGTACGCGCAGATGATCGGGATGAAATGCTCGCGCTCGCCCCAGGCGATATACTCGTCGATACAATCTTGCATCTCGCCCTCGTGGCGATAGAAGTCGATATGACCCGCACCGGGCTCATATGTCCGCAGGTCGCACCCGCGCAAATCGTTGACGATGAACAGCACGGGATAGGCGCGCCACGTGTTCCCGGCGCGGTCGGTGCATATGTTGCACGTCTCGGTATCGTAGCTCGCCGCTACCCGAAACTCCGGCCTTTTCGACTTGAATCCCATCCCCGCACCTTTTTTTCCTACCCGAACATTACGATCTTTGAGGCCCAGACCGCTGAGCCGGTCAGCTCCGCGTCGAAATCCACCTCGCCGTAGAAGGCCTCGTTCTCTGAGGTCAACCCCTCGACGAGCGACGTCTGCGCTCCCGACGATACCAGGCTGTCGAGCGCCTTCCTGTTGGCCCCGATAACGCGATCGTAGGCCTCGGAAAGCGACGTCACGCCCAGCCCCTCCATGATCAGCCTGTTGCGCTCCTTGGGATCCTTCCCGCGCCAGAAACGGCGCGTCGCGGCGTAGAAGACCGACACGGCCTCCTTACCGCGATCACCGAGCGTGCTCGGAGCGCCCGAGCGCGCCAGGTTGATCTGGCGCTGGAATATGAGGTTCGACCTAGCGGCGCGCGATTTCGCCTTGCGCGGCGCGGTCGTCATGCGGTCAAGGTGCTCCGCCGCCCTCTTGGTGCGCGTCTGCGCCTCGGCCACCTGATGCACCTGTCTCGTTCCCTGATAGGACTGCGTGATCTGCTCGCGCACGCTCGCGATATAGTCGGCGCGCGCGCGTTTCTGCAACGTGCTCATGCCGCTCACGTCCTCGCGCTCCAGGCGCGCCAGCAGTCGCTTGGCGCGACGCCGCGCGTTATATACCTCGTCCGATGTCCTTTTAGCACGTGCCATAGGGCCGACCTCCAAAATAAAAGCGGTGCGGCCTTGACCGCACCGCCTGATGTTAAAGCAACGGGAGCTGAGAGTTAAGTCTTGACTAGACGAGCACGAGCGTCTTGCGGGTGTTGCCGTTGGGGAGCTTGTTAGAAACGAGCTTCATCGGAACAATCTCGCCCTCGTCGAAGAGGCCCGCGGCCATGAAATTATCCGCGGCGTTGCGGACACCCTCGGACTGGGAGAAATATGCGGTGCCGTCCTCGCAGACGAGCGTGGTGTTTGTGCAGGTCGTATCGACGCCGTTCTTGTCGCGCGTGCGGCGGATGCCGGGCTTGGTGAACACGCCGATAACGTTGAGGATCACCCCCTCGTAGTCAGACAGGGATTCGGCGTTATTCATCGCGTTGACGACGAGCTTCTTGGTCGCGGTGTCGGTTGCCCTGATGCTGGAGTAGCTTGAGGGGGTGTAGAGTTCGGTGTAGTTGCCCATAGGTGCGAGCTGAGTGTCTTCGTTAATCATAGTGGGGTTTCCTTCCGTTTGCGTAATTGACCGCTACTTTCAAAAATAGACTGATCGGGATTGAATAGTAATCTGATTCGACTTCAACCTTAGTAATTGAGATAAAAGGATCGTCAAACCGTCTGCGAAGCGTGTTAGTTGCCTTAATCGGATCGTCGTAACCGCCAATCAGGTCATACTCGAAATCTACCAACTTACCGTCGTCGAAAGTATTTCCAATGCAATGACAGATGCGAATCGTTCGACCTATAAGGCCGCGCTCTGCTTTATCACTTCTCATATATAAATGCACCCCCTTCCCGTTACTGTTACCAGCATTATAGGAGAGAGGTGCTTTGGGTGTCAACAGCTATTCCAATAAATTAATTAAATCAGCGGCGCGTGCCGTCGGATACATAGCATTGCAGGCGGTCGAGCGCACAACCGTACATACCAGCGTAATCATCGCCGCCATAGGTGGAGCCGTCATCGCAGACCTCATCCCAGTACCCGGCGTGGGCAACGTCTTGGCTACGGTAGTAGACCTGCTTGTAGTCACCGTTAGGCGTGATGTAGTACATCTGCACGCCGTCGATAGTCTGGCCCCAGATGCCTGCCATGCCGTTCACGCTGTCGTTATAGTTGGCTGCTTGGACCCAACCGAGCCAACCGCTTTCCTTGGTGTGGACGCGATAGCGCAAGGTACCGCTGTCTGCCCATGCAATGAGCATGTCGTGGGAGCCGTACGGCACACCGGCAAAACCCTCGGAGCCGCTATCGTTGAAATTGGTAACGGCCTCGTTCCACGAGCCATAGCGGTTATGGAGCGCGTAGTGAACGTTAACGCTCTTCCCCGTCGACTTCGGGAACTTGGCGCGGGTTGCGGAATAAGAGGGCTGATAGGTGCCCCCGTTGCCGTCGGTCGGCGCGATAGGGGCAACATAGCCGGAACCGAGATAAGCGGCAACGGCCTGCTTGAACTCGAACCACGTCTTGCCATATGCGCGGAAATAACCGTTCGGATCGGTATGGTCGGAACCGCCCCAGCGCCGAGCGGCCTCGTAGTGGGACAGCAGGCGCGACGTATCCCAACCGTGGGCGCGAAGCTCGTCCCCGGTCCACTTGACGGCCTCGCCCCACTGTTTCGCGAAATCGGCCGCGTTGGTGGCGTGCGCGAGTTCGATACCGATCGTGTACCCGTTGCCGTTGCCCACGTGCCAGCAAAGGCGGTTCTCCGCGACTGTGTTGTAGACCATGGAACCGTCCAACTCCATGACGTGATGAACTGCATAGGTGCCATCACGCGCCCACAGTATCGTGTGATTGTAGGCGCTCGCGCCAGGATTCGCCGTCTCATGAACGACGACATAGCTCGCATTGAGATAACCGTGCCCATTAGATACGTACCTGTCGACGCTCTGGTATGCCTCCGCGCCGGCCGGCGTGGCGAATACGATAATGAGCGCTAAGAAAAACGCGGCAATCGCCGCGCCTTTCTTCCGCTCGATGCGGTTTGCCTCCATTGGCTAGACCTCCTTGTCGTCATTGAGATTGTCGAGCTTCTCGGATAGCTTCGCCATGATAAGGCTGTTCTCCTCAATGGTCTTGCGAAGCTCCTCGATAGTCTTCGTGTTGCTGTAGTACATCATCACGAAAGCCGCGATAGGGAAAGCCACGTTGCTCACCAGATCCATAATTGCTTTGACGTCCATTTCATTGCCTCCTTTCCGGCAGAAAAAAGGGGACCCGGCCCTTTACCAAGCCCCCGTGAACTTAACGGTATTGTAGCGAAATTTTAACAGGGCACAGCGTGCGGAAACGGATCGGCAGCGTACCTTGCTTTTGCCCTTCTCGCGCGCTCGCGCTGGATACGGAAGAAAACCTGACGATATAGGAAAATCTCGCGCTGATAACGAGCAACCCGCTCGTCACCATTTACCACAATGCCCGCAAGACTGATAAGCGCAGGTAAACGCCCGTATCTGTGCGCCGCACCTTTAGCATATGCAAGTAAATCCTCGTCTGAAATCGTATGATAGGCATTTGCGCTAGCAATGAGAAGCTCGTGCAAATCGCGTTTTACAAGCGCCTCAAAACGCATCATCTGAAATTCTTTTTTGTCCTCTTCTGATAAAGGAAGCCTCATTGACTTCATTATTTCCACCCGTTCCTTTCACCTTGGATAACGGTCGTGATAATGACCGGATCCTTGGGAGTGTTCGTCTTGCTCACGATGACCAGGGGCGCGTACTCGCGACGTGCTCCGCTATAGAACTTCACCGTCGAGCCGAGCGCGCGATGCGGGCGCAACGCGAGCATGTACTTTGCGGGGTCGTAGTCGGAAATAAGGTTAGCGAACTCGCGGTTATCCGGACGATATTCGAGAAGGCCGTCCAGGACGTCGGTGCGGTCGATATACGCGAGCTCGTTGCCGTGGAGAGCGCGAAAGATCATACCCGACTGAAAGAGTCCCTCGACGCGATGCAAGACGTAACTGTTCGTCGCGTACACCACGCGATTATGCACGCACACGCTATCGTAAGGTGCGTGTGTGCCGGGCTTGCACGTGGTCGCGCACAGTGCCCTCCACAGGCTCTCGATTTCAGACTTATTCATGACGGTCCTTTCCCTCGTCTGTTGGAACTTGGTTATTATTTTAATGACCGCTGTTATAATTGCAAGTTGTTTTTGTAACAATCAGTGTTATTATATTTCTTGTAAGACAGAGACGGAAAGGATTTTCAAATGACCGATTTCAAACAGTTCAACGTCTGGTACTACGATTTCAATTACAACGACAAACGCATGAAGACTTGTACCAGGATTGAAGACGCGCTCACATTCGCTCGCATGCTCGTACGCGATCGCGAGAAATTGCACGTTAGATTTTTGAACCTGGAAAGTGTATACTAATTCTCGTGTACTCCATGACCACAGTACACTCCCATATAGTCACGGTTTGCTTGCCTATGCCATACT
>ENA-UPXC01003459-UPXC01003459.1-human-gut-metagenome-genome-assembly--contig:-NODE-3459-length-16347-cov-17.674493_pt1 | contig 16347 bp, 12 predicted proteins | sample MGYA00250047_ERZ773371 | MGnify/ENA primary metagenome ERZ773371 (study PRJEB29103, sample SAMN06111975) | human gut metagenome | biome: human gut; feature: ankylosing spondylitis patient; material... | reverse complement strand
CAAACTCTCCATGATATATGGAAGAGCGTTTGGCTCTTGTTTATTGATTGGTATTACTCATTGTTTGACGTTCTATAAATAGAACCTCGCACGTTGGCGTTCATTCAGTTCATTGTTCAGTTTTCAAAGGTCATCGTGTCATCGCCTCATCGCGACGACTTGTATATCTTACCAGACGTTTCCCATCTTGTCAACACATTTTCCCCAAAAAACTAAAAATAATTTCCATTCGTCTGCCAATACGGATGTTGGTAACAAAATATCCGTAATTAGTCACCTAATCCAAGAAATTTCTTATTATTGTATTATATAATATAGATAGGTCAGTAGAACCACCTCACCAACTACAACCTAAACCCTTTCACAATCATCACGGAAACAGCCCTACCAGGTCCTCCTTCCCCAGCGGGGCTGTTTTCGCACGCCACAATAGTCTCTTCAAAAAAAATCGAAAAAGTTAAAAAAAAGTGTTGACAACCATAGGCCTCGTGAATATAATATAAGAGTACTTGCCACTATAGCTCAGCTGGCAGAGCATCTCATTCGTAATGAGAGGGTCGTAGGTTCGAATCCTATTAGTGGCTCCAATAAAATCAAGGCTTCCGAGAAATCGGAAGCTTTTTTCTTTTATTCATTATCCCTCGAAAATTCGATGCGTGAAATATTTTTTGGCACTTTGGTCGCTAAGGCCCAAAACTGCAAAAAATCCATGATGCTAGCATATAAATAGGACAAGTCAAACTGAGGTTTTCCATAAAGTGATACAATAAAAGTATATATAGGGGGCCTCAAAACCAGGAATCCAGGCCGTCTGATAGTAATTCACACTGACCGCGGTTGTCAATATCTTTCGCAATCCTATATCAAGGAAACCGCACAGATGTGCCGCAACTATTCGAAGAAAGGTTATCCATGGGATAATGCCTGCATCGAATCATTTCATGCCTTGATTGTTTGAATACATTAACACGTTTTATAATACCGTTCGAATTCACAGTCACTGTAACTATATGTCACCAAACGACTATGAAAAATTATATGCAAACTACCAGGAAAAGGCAGCTTTGATTGCTGGATAACTGATTGATAAAAACCGCAATTTAACTTGTATTCAAACTTGACATAGGACCAGTGATGCCGATGGATGAAGCTGAACAGAAAAAGAAGCAAATTGCTGAAATTGATCAACTGTATAAAAGCGTACTGCGCTTTAACACACAACGCGACTTCTTGGAATATATGGGAGAGTTGCGAAAATTCCCCTATTTAACACCTTATAATGCGATGATGGTTAAAGTGCAAAAACCAGGTAGTGCTTTTGTAGCGACTCTGGATACGTGGCAAAAAGTATATCATCGTCGGCCTAAACCGGGAGCCCGTCCTTTAGTTATCCTGCGTCGTTTTGGACCTATTTCTTTTGTCTATGAATTAGACGATACAGAAGGAAAGAAGATGCCGCAAGAAGTCATTTCTAAGTACATTCTTCATCCATTTCATTCCGATACACTTATTGATGAGGCAAAGCTTCAAACGCTTATTAGCTCCCTGCTTAAGGAGGGAATTCGTTATCGGGAAGAAAACTATGGCACATATTAGGGCGGCCAGATACAATGGAACGCCACCAATGTTGCCAGACTCTCGCATACCTCGAAAAGTAATGTCGATATCATCAGCCACTATTGCATTACCGTTAATAAAAATCAGTCACCAGCAGAAAAATTTGCGACTATTATCCATGAACTTGGACATTACTTTTGTGGGCATTTGAATCGTGAAAAAATCGAATATATTCCCATTCGGACTAATCTTTCCAAAGAAACAAAGGAATTTGAAGCAGAAACAGTTTGTTGGGTAGTTTGTGAAAGACTTAATCTCTCCCATCAGTCCGTGCCTTATTTGCATGGTTATCTGAACCCAGATGGGAAGGTGCCGGATATCAGTCTTGATGCGATTTTAAGAGCTGTCGGTCGGATTGAAAGTATGATCAAAGGCATTAATGAGCCTAGAAAAAATCTAAAAGTAACCCTGTCCAAAGAGGCTGATTCGGCACTAGAACGAACTTTTCCTGGCTTCAAACAAGCTATTCCGGTCCATTTTACGGATTCTAAGAGCTATGACTATGTCTTGCGAATTCCTAGGGAAAGAGGAAAAGCGGACTTTTTAATTGTTAAATATATTTCTAAAGAACGCCAATGGACCTGTTTATATCGTTTTCAAATGGATTCAGCATGGCTGAACGTCATAGAAGGGAATTTTACGCATCATCGGCACCGAGAATTGCTTATCTATATCCATAATGGCAGCGGTCATGTTTTATCGTACCGGGTATTGGCATATGTACATAATCAGGTGCATCCCATCCTCGCAGGAGACTTGATTCCGCAAGGAAATGTCCGGGTTGAAGGTAATCGGCTTATCGTAAGCTCAGGCCATCTAGACAGTATTTATACATGGTCGAAGGAAAAAGGCTTTTTACGCTTTGATTGTGAACAAGAATTAGTTCCTGAAATGGATGCCAATACAATACGTCTCCAATACGAGATTTCTGACGATGAAAAAATAGAGCTTTATATGAATGGAGAAGGATATCCTTCAATGAAATCTATTGAGCTGCAGATTGGACAAAAATTACAGTTGCAGCGCATTCACCGTGGTCCTTATGAACGTATTCTTGGCAGGGGACAATGCTTGCAGTCTATTTCCCGTCACGAATATGTAGCACAAGCCGTAGGTGATGCAAGTTTTCAGATTATACCAAAAGGCTACGACTGGGAACATGCTGTCAAGTTTCATGTCAAAGTTCTTCCTCAGAATCCGGTGAAAGAGTTACGTTTTGAGGATATGCAAAAAGACCTTTCTATGCGGAAAAAGAAGTCCATAAAAGAGCAGATTAAAAAATTTTTGAAGAATCACAACATCTATATATAAATCTATTGTACTCTAGGGGTTATCTGAATTTGATGGCCTCGTTAAAAGGAGAGACCATCATGAATAACGAAGAAAAGAACCTTGAACAAGTATTATGGGATTCGGCCAATGTCATGCGCCAGACCATGGGGGCCGCTGATTATATGGATTATGCGCTGGGACTCATTTTCTACAAGCATCTGTCTGATAAGACGCTGGAAACGGCGGCGCAGGCTTTGACCGAGGCGGGGGAAATAGACGAATCAGAAGTCGCTACGGAAGAACAACGGCAGGAAGCCTATACGAAGTATTATGATGACCCCGATTTTCAGGAAGACCTGCTGGCTTCCATGGATATGGATTATACGATCAAGCCGGACTTCACCTTTACGGCCTTCCTCAAGGAAATCAAAGACAAGACCTTCCAGCTGGAACATCTTGAACAGGCTTTCCGGGATTTGGAACAGTCCAATGCGGATTTACTGGGCCATCTCTTCGATGATGTGGACCTCCATTCCAATAAGCTGGGGCCGACGCCGCAGAAGCAGAACGACTTGATTGCCGATGTCATGCAGGCACTGGCTCCTCTCAATCTGGACAGCCATAATGGGGATGTCCTTGGTGATGCCTATGAATATCTGATTGGTAACTTCGCTTCCGATATGGGCCAGAAGGCTGGAGAATTCTATACACCCCAGTCCGTTTCTACCCTGTTGACGCATATCGTGACCAGCGGCTATGAAGATAAGAAGGGCTTCAGTGCCTATGACCCGGCCATGGGGTCCGGCTCTTTGCTCCTGAATGTCCGGAAATATATCCAGAGTGCCGATTCCATCGAATATTATGGACAGGAAATCAAGACGTCGACCTATAACTTGGCTCGCATGAACATGATTATCCACGGCGTCTCGGCGACCAACCAGCATCTCCACAATGCCGATACCCTTGATAAAGACTGGCCCGCCGATGAAGTGACCGATTTCGATGCCGTCATGATGAATCCGCCGTACTCCCAGAAATGGAGTGCCGACAAGGGCTTTTTGAATGACCCGCGTTTCTCTGATTATGGCGTACTGGCTCCCAAGTCCAAGGCCGATTATGCTTTCCTCCTCCATGGCCTGTATCACCTGAAATCGACGGGAACCATGGGCATCGTCTTGCCCCATGGGGTCCTGTTCCGGGGCGCTGCAGAAGGCAAGATTCGCCAGAAGCTCCTTGAAAAAGGCTATATATATGCCGTCATCGGCCTGCCGGCAGGTATCTTCTACTCCACGGGTATCCCGACGATCATCATGGTATTGAAGAAAGACCGTCCCGGCCGGGATGTCCTGTTCATTGATGGTAGTAAGGAATTCGTCAAAGGGAAACCGCAGAATACGTTGACCGATACTAATATCGAACGGTTGTACAAGGCCTATAAAGACCGGAAAGATGAAGAGAAATTCTGCCACGTCGCCACTTTTGAAGAAATCCAGGAAAATGACTTCAACCTGAATATCCCCCGCTACGTCGATACCTTTGAACCGGAACCAGATGTCGATCTGGGCGAACTCAATAAGGAAATGGCCGAAACGAATGAACAGATTAAGGCCAATGAAAAGGAACTGTTGGACATGCTGAAGGAACTGACGACGACGGATACCAAGAAAGCCAAAGACCTTCAGGATTTCCTCCATTTATTTGAATGAGGTGACGTGCGATGATAAAAAAAACAAAAAAAGCCCCGGCCATCCGATTTCGGGGATTCACTGAAGATTGGGAACAGCATAAGTTGAGTGATATTTTTTCAGACTTTATAGTTCCTATGCGAGATAAGCCAAAAGCTTTTGGTGGAGATATCCCTTGGACACGAATAGAGGACATTGAAGGAAAATATCTTAATGGGACATTATCCGGTCAATATGTTACAGAAGAGACTATAAAAAAAATGAATTTAAAAATCATTCCCAATGGTTCTTTAATAGTGTCCTCAAGTGCAACATTTGGTGTAATTGCTATTGTTACCAATGATTTAATTACTAATCAAACATTCATAGGGCTTGTACCTAAAGAAAAAGCTACATTAGATTATTGGTATACTTACTTTCATTCTTATGAAGCAAGAAAATATATGATGCTACAGTCAGCTGGTTCTACAATCTTTTATATTTCTAGAAAAAGTTTTGAAAATATGCCAGCTTTAACTCCGTCTATATCGGAAATGATTAAGATCGGAGAATATTTCAATAACCTCGATAACCTTATTACCCTTCATCAGCGTAAGTTCGACCAGCTAAAGACGCTGAAGAAGTACTTCCTGCAAAACATGTTCCCGGCAAAAGGTGAAAAAGTACCCAGAATTCGCTTCAAGGGATTTACTGGTGATTGGGAACAGAAAAAATTAATTGATGTTTGTGATTATGTCGATTATCGTGGTAAAACACCATCTAAAACTACTTCGGGAATTTTTCTTGTAACAGCAAAAAATATTAAAGATGGGTATATAGATTATGAAGCTTCACAGGAGTATATTTCCGAAAATGATTACGATGAAGTAATGCACAGAGGAAAGCCTAAAATCGGGGATGTACTTATTACTACGGAAGCACCTTGTGGCAATGTAGCTCAAGTGGATAAAGAAAGTATAGCACTGGCACAGCGCATTATCAAATATCGTGGACATAGTCATGTTATGGATAACGCGTACCTAAAATATTATCTACTGTCGCCGGAATTTCAAGGAATTTTATATGCAAAAAGCTCTGGCGGCACTGTTCAGGGTATAAAAGGAAGCATACTTCATAAACAAAAAATTAGCTTTCCAAAATACGAAGAACAGGTGAAAATAGGACAATATCTCAATGATTTAGATAACCTCATCACCCTTCATCAGCATAAGCTCACTCAGTTCCAGATGATGAAGAAATTCATGCTACAAAATCTGTTCATATAAAAGGAGATGGTGGCGTATGACGACCTTTGAATCGGAAGCGAGCATCGAAAAGAAGCTCATCCAGCAGCTCGTCGAAGGGGAATCGCAATGGACCTTCCGTGGGGATATCCATACCTTTGACGACCTGTGGAACAACTTCCGCAAGATTTTAATTCAGAACAACAAGGAGATATTCGACGAACATCCTCTGACAGATAGTGAATTCCAGCAGGTCCAGAACCAGCTCCGTTTCCCAACCTTCTACGATGCCGCTCAATGGCTCATGGGGGAAAACGGTATCGTCCGGGTCAGCATCCAGCGGGAAGATGCCGAATTGGGTACGGTCTACCCAGTCGTATTCAAGCGGGCCGACGTTGCTGGCGGTTCTTCGGTCTATGAAGTAGTCCATCAAATCGAATTCGACCGGCAGGAAAAGATGAACCGGGACCGCCGTGGCGATGTTACCCTGCTGATTAATGGCCTTCCTATGATCCAGATTGAATTGAAGAACCGCAGTCATCCCTACCGGGAAGCCTTCAACCAGATTAAAAAGTACCTCAAGGAAGGGGCCTTCCGCGACATTTACTCGACGCTCCAGATGTTCGTCGTATCCAATGCCGCCGATACGCGCTATATTGCCACGGCCGGCGAAAGCGACCTCAATGAAAAGTTCCTGTCGGCATGGCTCGATGAGGATAACCAGCCGGTGACGGAATACATCGCCTTTGCCAAGGCGGTCCTTTCCATCCCGGCGGCACATCGCATGGTTTCCCAGTACACGGTCCTCGACAGTGAACGGAAAGCCCTCATCATGCTGCGGCCCTACCAGATTCACGCTGTCGAAGCCATCCGTGATGCCGTCAATCCCTATACGGGTGGTGGCCGTCAGTCCGGCTATATCTGGCACACAACGGGTTCGGGCAAGACCTTGACTTCCTACAAAGTGGCCCACTACCTGAGCCAGCTGCCAAGTGTCCGCAAAGTCGTTTTCATCGTCGACCGCCGAGACTTGGACAACCAGACGACGGGCTCGTTTCAGGCTTATGCCGCTTATGATACAATCGACGTCAGCGAAACGGACAATACCCGTGATTTGGTCAAGAAATTGCAGTCCGATAAAGGCGATGTCCTGGTCACGACCATCCAGAAATTACAGAACGTCATGCGCCGCTATCCCGAAGGCACGAAGGAATACGAAAAGCTGCACATCCTGCGGCCGATCTTCGTCGTCGATGAATGTCACCGTGCCGTGTCCCCCTTGGCCCAGCACTTGATTAACCAGTATTTCTCCCGGCCCTTGTGGTACGGCTTCACCGGTACGCCTATCTTCAGTGAAGATGCCAAGGACAGTCCGGGCGACCTGCCGGCGACGACAGAAGAACAGTACGGGAAATGCCTCAACAAGTACACCATCAAGGAAGCCCTCCATGACGGCGCGGTCCTCGGCTTCCAAGTCGAATACCACAATACTTTTGACATGGAAGCATTGGCGGCAGAACATGACATCCCTTGGACGCCCGATGAAGACGGGTACCATCTGGAAACGGCCCTGATGCAGCATAAGCTCCTCGATGCCGCCTATGAAGATGACCAGCACATGCTGCAGGTCGTCGATTTCATCATCAATAAGGCCAGCGGCAAGTTCGGCCTGAACCGGGGCAAAGGGAATACCTACGCGGCTATCCTGACGACGAGTTCCATCAAACAGGCCCAGCGCTATTACCAGCTCTTCAAACGGGTCAAAGAAGGCAAGGAACCGACGGTCTCCATCCATGATGACATCAAGCGCCAGCTGTCCGATTTCCCCAAAGTTGCCATTACCTATTCCGTCGGGGAAAATAATGACAAGGACTCGTTCAATCAGGACCAGATGAAGGAATCCATGCAGGATTATAATGCCATGTTCGGTACGCAGTACACGATGGAACAGCTCGGAGCCTATAACAGCAATATCAACGACCGGCTGGCCCGCAAGAAGAAAATCTATCAGGTCCGGGAAAGCCAGCTCGATATCGTCATCGTCGTCGACCGCCTACTGACGGGTTTCGATGCGCCCTGCCTGTCGACGCTCTTCATCGACCGCAAGCCCATGCGTTCGTATGGCATTATTCAGGCCTTTTCCCGGACGAACCGCCTCTATGACAACCAGAAACGCTTCGGCCAGATCGTCATTTTCCAGATGCCGGCTCATTTCAAACGGGCCGTCGATGATGCCATGCGCCTCTATTCCAGCGGCGGCGGCAACTACGTACAGGCCCCATCTTGGGAAGTCGCAGAAGCTCGTTTCAAGAAGGCCATCCGGAATTTGCGGCAGGCCGCTCCGACGCCGGAGGCCATCGACACTATGAGCAAGGCGGAGAAACTCCGTTTCCTCAAAGCCTACCGGGAATTCGACGACGCCTATTCGGACGTTCAGGTCTATTCGCCGTATCAGGTCAAAGAGCTGCCCAAAGATTACCTCATCGATGCGCCGACCATCGAAGCCTACAGCGGCAAGTTCAACAACGTGAAAGAAGAGTTCCGCAAAGACCGGGACGATGATGATCCAGACGTCAATCTGGTCATAGACTATGATTTGCGCTGCTATCACACGGACCAAATCGACGAAGACTATATCTTGCGCCTCATGGAAGCGACCCGGTCCGATGAATCGGCGTTCATCTTCGAGTCTTCAGGGAAGAACCAGAAAATCATCAAGGAAATCAACGAAGAAATCCTGCGCTTCCGCAAAACGAATCCGGCCAGAGCCAAGATATTGGATGACATATGGCACGAATATCAGGATAAGCCAAGAAACTTTGTGAACCAGAACTTCGTCGACGTCCTGCATGAACGAATCGATACCCGTATCAAAGGCCTCATCGATGAATTTGCCGGCGAATGGTGCATCGACCCGGAAGCCTTGGAATTCTTCATGGAAACCTATGACGTGACTAAGGACCCCAGCGAAAAACAGGATAATCAGGATGCCTTGAAGAAAGCTGCACATCCCAAAGAGTATCGCAAAGACCATCCTCACATCGGCCTGAAGTATTGGCCGAAACTATTAGACTCCCTGCGGGAATTCTATGTACAGCATCTCCAAAAGCTGCTTGAACGGTAAAAAATAACCGCCAATGGTTTTTACACTGTTGGCGGTTATTTTTGTATTTGCTCCTAAATCAATTTATTCTGTTTAGCAAGTTCTTGAATCATGGACAACGATAGTTTGCTATACTTTGCTACTTTTTCTAAGGCCATCCCATCCTTCAACAGTTCGAGAGCGAATTCCAATTTTCCTTCGGTTCGGCCTTCCTCTCTACCTTCTTTTCTGCCTTTTTCCCATCCTTCTTGCTTGCCTTTCATCAGGCCGTCTTCATATATTCCTTCTCCTAAGTTGCACATGACTGCCAAATCCCCCTCTCCTTCTTGTGTCAAATCAATTCCAAAATCATTATGCAGGGTCGTAATCTTTTCACTGGCATTCTTTGACGATTTGAACATCAAATCAAGCAGGTTTATCAGCTGGTCTTTGACTTTGCTGTTTCCCAAATAGACAAAAATGATGCCCATGAGGTCATAATTTTGACAAGGTTCTTTATAGCGGTGCAGCAGATGCTGTTCTTTCAGCTGATAGCGGTTGATCGCACTTTTCCCCTGCGGGGCTTCCATGCAAATCCAAATGGTATAGACCTTCTTTATTTTATCGTAGTCGCTATTGATGAATTCGGTCCCTTTTTGCGAAGAAATCAATCGGCTGGCATAATAGACAGCTCTTTTTAATAGAGGATAGGTATCTCCCGTTTTCTTTTTTGGGTTCAATCGTTTTTGCGCTTCCACATTGATGATCAGCGTAATAAGCTCATTCGTTTCTGGCGCCTTCGCCCGGAACAAGATATCAAAGACGATGCTGCCTTCGGTTATGCTGTTATCTTCATTCTGTGCCCCTTTGATTGTCGGTGTATCCTGTCGCTCCAAGGCATGGAGGACCGCGTTCGTTTTATCCTTAGAAACCGGCACCGTACTGACTTCCGGCTGCCCTTCGATGTATATATTGGCAATATCGTCGAGGCTGGCCGATTCAAATTCAGGAACCGTCCGTTTCAAGATATAAGCCAGCACCTTTTTCTGCGACAAAACACCCTTAGCGGCTTTATCGTAGTCCAACGCTCCTGCCAGCTGATTCTGTACATCCTGTATTATCTCTTCATTCATCGGCCACACCTCCTTTTGACTTCATTGTATCAAATTTCAAATTCTTTATGCAACTGCAAGCCTTCATTTTATAGCAGCAGTTAAAATGGGACCCGGGCGAGAAAAGACGTGGCTCGTAAAAGCCTGGCAATACCAGGATATGTTGTGGAGAAATCTCACAGCGGGCTGCCCTCATCGGGACAGCCCCTACGTATACGGCTGCAGGCCGTGTTTTTTTGCGACTGGCCGTGAACAGTGTATTATTTTTATCGCCTATATGCGATAATGTAGGGGACGGCCTGGTAAGCCTTTTTGGCTCGTCATTAGGATTGAATGGAGTGTGGCCGTGTTTCTAAAAAAAAGGAGAGATTGACGTGGATTTAAAAGAAATATCGGAACGTTCGGCTGCTATCAGAGCTGCTTATCATGCATTGGAACGGGAGTATCATGGCTCCGAATGGTCCGTCGAGGAAGATGCCCTGGCTTTTTTGACCGATGCCGGCCTGGTAGGACGGCTGACTATGAGTCATGAAGGGCGCTGGCCATCTGATGAAGAAGGCAAACTCCCGTCTAAAATCGGGGAATGTGTATGGTGGCTGGCCGTTCTGACCGACCGGACTGGGCTGGATTTTGCCGATTGTGTGCAGCAGTTTCTGGCAGATACCGAACAGGCCTTGAAATGACAGGCAGAAAAGTGGGGTGAACGGTCTGGTTCCCAGCTGCTAAAGTGGGCAAAATCGCATTGACGAAGATGATAGGATATGTTAGAATAATGCCAATTTCATAAGAACACCGCTTCTGTCACCGGACAGGAGAAATGAGGTGTCTGGGAGTTGTCGTAGGTACGGCATGGGCTACATGCTATAAGACAATTCCTGGGCACCTCTGTTTTTTTTAGGAGGGAATATCATGATTCAAATACGTATGCAGCAGGGACTTTCACAGGATGCCCGGATTATCCGGCAGGAGGTATTTGTCGAAGAACAGGGGTTTCATCATGAATTTGATGAAACCGACCAGACGGCATGGCAGCTGGTGTTATATGAAAATGGACATGCCGCTGGCTGCTGCCGGCTCTTTACATCAGACAATCCGGATGTGTATATACTGGGCCGCCTGGCCGTACGGAAATCCTGCCGCGGCCGACAGTACGGGGAGCGCCTGGTACGGGAAGCGAAAGGATGGCTGCGCGGCTGTCATGTGAAACGGCTGGCTCTGTCGGCACAGGTCCGGGTGCGTCCGTTTTATGAAAAATTGGGATATACCGCATCGGGTGACGAATATCTGGATGAGTATTGTCCTCACATCCATATGGAAAAGGCGTTGACAGAATGAGCTTGACATACTGGATTCCTTTTTTCATCATCGTCATAGGCAATATAGGCTATCACCTGGTCGCCAAGGCAACACCATCGGCAGCCCCGCCTTTCCTAGCCCTCAGTGTTACCTATCTGGTCAGCTTCCTCTTGTGTGCCACTGCTTACGTGGTGACAGGGCCTTCGCTGCGGCAGGATCTGCATACATTGAACTGGGCAACGCTGCCTGGGGACTGACGCTGGTGGCTGTCGAATTTGGCTATATCCTGCTATACCGGACTGGCTGGAAAATCAGTATGGCCTCGCTCCTGGCCAATGTCAGCGTGGCGCTCCTCCTGGCAGGTATAGGCGTCCTGTTTTATAAAGACGTTCTGCTGCCCCGGCAGATCATCGGCATCATCCTGTGCCTGGCCGGCGTTTTTTTCCTGCGTCCGTGAGTGGTTTTTAAAAACTACAAACTTAAAATTCAAAAAGCGGCTGTCTTAATGCGATAGCCTCTTTTTATCATGTGTTATAATAAGTTATATACAATGACTCTATTTTTTTATTGCAGAACGTTTTTGCAGAAAAGGGGGGACTTTATGGATGTGGCATCGATACAAGCGGAATTGCATCGCTATTATGATAAATTGATTGCCGGCGTCTGTTTGATTGGCATGGATGAATCGGAACCGATTCTCTTCGTTAACCGCGGGCTGTTGGATATGTACCATTGCAGTGATGAAGGGGAGTTCTATCGCCTCACGGGGAAAGTCCGCAAGGGGATGAACGAAGCCGCTGATTACCGGCCCCTGGATAAAGCCGATGATGCAGGGCGTCCGAAGTTCATCACCTTCCGCTTTCGGACGGCTGATGGCAGTTACCATTGGACCGTCTTTTTAGTCCTCCTCCTCCGCGACGACGGCCGGCAGGATCTCCTGCTGTGCTGCCGCGAAGACGTCTGGGAAACGGCACGGGACCGCAAGAGCCTGCTGCCCATACTGGCCACCTCTTTTGGCATCCACGAGCTGGAACCGGCCCGGCAGCCTTATTTCCGCCTCTTGCGGGAACTCTGCCAGGCCATGATCCACTATTCGGGCATCAAGTTCTTCTGGAAAGATAGGGCCCGCCGCTTTGCCGGTGTCAGCCAGTCTTTCCTCGACTACTATGGCCTGAAGGACGAAAAAGCCCTCATCGGTAAAACCGATGAGGACTTGGGCTGGATTGTCAACGACCGTGTATATAGAGATGCGGAAATGGCCGTCCTGGAAAAGGGCCAAGTCACGCGCGATGTCTTGGGTCAATGCCTGGTCCAGGGACGGCTGCACCAGATCGCTTCTACGAAATTTCCCATTTACCGGGGCAAGCGTATCATCGGCCTGCTGGGGTATTTCGAGGATGTCGACGAAAGCAGCCGGCACCAGGCACAGCTCCATACGGTCAGCCTCATTGATGCCGAAACGGGGCTGCTCAATTTCCGGGGCCTCCTGCTGGTCGGCGAAGATTACATGGAAGCCTATCGGCGGTACGGGACGGATTATGTCTGTGTCGTACTCGAAGTGCCGGAATATGAACAAGTCTTCCGGGATTACGGCGACGAAGTGGCCGGAAAGTTATTGCAGGCCATTACGGACCAGCTTTTGACGCTCCACTCTTTGAAAGGCTCCCTGGCCCATCTGAGCGGCTGCCGCTTTTTCTATATCACCCATCAGAGCCTGGACCGGGACTTCCGCAATACCCTGCTGGGCCTGACCAACGCCATCCACAGCCTTACCGATATCGGCGGCTACAGCTGCACCCTCTATTTGCAGTATGCCATCGTCCAGGGCTCAGAAGGCCGGGATTTCGATGAAATCATGCAGCTCCTGAAGGAGCGTTTGAATGACGCCAAGGAACAACACTATGGCCAGGCTGTCTATATCGGCGACCGTTTGGTCTTCGACAAGGAAAAATTCGATAAGCTTGATGAAGAAGTGTCCATCATCGACCCCGATACATATGAACTGGTCTATGTCAACGCGTATATGCAGAAGAGCTATGGCTTTTCCGACGCTTACAGCTGGGTTGGGGAAAAGTGTTATAAGCTCCTGTCCGGCCTCGATGGGCCCTGTGAAGACTGCATCAACGGCCAGCTGCGCCGCGACTGTTTCTGTACGACGACGCGCCGCAACTGCAAGACCGGGCAGAATTTGCTCATGCGGACGACGCTCATTCCCTGGCAGGGGAAGAATTACCGTTTTTCTATGGCAGCAGACCTCAATCAGTATATCAGCCGGGACCTGGCAGAAAATCGTGTCATTTTCCGCGAAGCCATGGCTAACGACGTCATCGCCATCGGTATGCGCGAAGCCGATCCCAGCGTGGGCTTGCAGAAGATGCTGGCCCATATCGGCCGCAGCCTGCAGGCCGAACGGGTCCTGATCTTTGAAGAACAGGGGAGTCGGGTCAGTGCGACTTATGAATGGCACCAGGAGGACTTGCAGCCCGTCGCTCATACGGTCCAGCATATTCCCATCAACTCCCTGCGCCCGCTCTATGCCAAATTCGACACGAAGCAGATGGCTATTATTGAAGATGTCCAGAGCTTTCTCCGCGACAATCCGGGATTTACGCCGTACATCTCTGGCGTCCGCCGCCTCGTGTCGGGCCATCTGACCCAGTCGGGACGTTCTCTGGGATTCACAGAGGTCATCAATCCGTCGGCGCTGGCCTTTAAATCGGCAGGTCTCCTGTTATCGACGCTGACCTTATTCTTGGCCATCATGCTGCGCAACCGCGATATCTTCCGGTCCCTCGAGCGCCTCGGCGCGACGGACCAGATGACTGGTGTCGGCAACCGTCGGGGCTTTGCCGAATATCTCCGGGCCCTGCCCGACGGGATGTCCCTGGCCTTTATCTTCGGCGACCTCAATGGCCTCAAACAGACCAATGATACCCAGGGCCATGAAGCCGGTGACCAGCTCATCCGCCAGGCCGCTCAGATCATGAAGAATCTGACCGGTGACATCGCCGTGTTCCGCATGGGCGGTGACGAATTCATGCTCGTCGTCAGGAATGTCGATAAAACGCAGGCCCGGCGGATTATACGCGACCTGCGTGCCCGCTACCGTTCCAGCGGCATCAGCATGGCCCTGGGCTGTATCGTATGCCATGCACCTATCGTCAATATCGACGACGTATTATCCCAGGTTGACCAGAAGATGTATGCCGACAAGGAACGGATTTATGGCCGGCGTCAGTCCTGAGTCCCTTTCAGGCCTAGGGCCAGCAGGGGCCGTGCCAAGGTAGCGGCACAGAGGCTCTTGACGATATCCAGGGGGATGAAGGGGACGACGCCGCTCATGACGGCCGCTTCCCAGGGCATCCCCGTAATGCCTTTGAGCTGCAGGACGCCGCCGAGATAGATGACGGGGATACCGATGGCGACGGCCACCAGGGAGTAGCGCCGGAAGCTGTACTGTTTCCCTTTGAACCAGGACATGAGGAAGACAGCGGCGACATAGGCCCAGATATAGCCGCCTGTCGGGCCGAACATCTTGCCGGGACCTGCCGTGCCGCCTGTGAAGACGGGGACGCCGATGATGCCGATGCCGATGTAGGCCAGCATGGTGATGGCCGCGTCTTTTGGCGGCAGCAGGAAGGCGACCAGGTTGACGACGAGCGTCTGCAGGGCAATCGGCGACTGGGAAAAGGGCAGGGGAATGATCAAATAGGCAGAAATACAATTCATAGCAATCAATAAGGCGATGCGTGTCAGGCGCATCGTCTTTTCTCTTGAATCAGACATGATAAAAGCGCTCCTTTGCTTACGGACTTCTTCCGTATTATAGCAAAAAAGCGCTCATTAGGTCAACTTTATATAGATTTATATAAGTTAACAATAAAACTTAGAACAGCTTTTTCAGGCACGGTTCGACCTGAACGCCTTCGCGGGGATCGCTGCCGGACTGGTAGGTGTAGCCGATGGCGTAGTTCAGGAACTGCGTGGCCTTTTTGACGCTGTCGTGCAGGGACTGGCCCTGGAGCAGGGAACCTGTGAGGACGCTGGTGAAGAGGTCGCCTGTGCCGCAGGTGCTGAAGGGGATGCGGTCGACGGTACATTCGTCGAAAGACGTCGTCTGGGCGTCGTAGCTGACGACGGTAATCGTTTCGTTGCCCGTGGGGACACTGGTGATGATGATTTGACGCGGTCCCATGGCGGCCAGCTTCTGGCAGAGTTCGAGCATAGTCTTCATGGATGGCGCGCCCTGGGCATAGGGGATGTCGGCCAGCAGGGCAGCTTCGGTATAATTCGGTGTAATGATGGTCGCTTTGGCGATGAGCTTGCGCATTTCCATGACAATATCGGGCTTGAAGACCGGGTAGAGCTTGCCGTCATCGGCCATGGCTGGATCGACGACGACGAGGGTATCCTTCTTGGCGAAGCGGGCGATGGCGTCGAGGACGATGGCGATCTGGCCGGCGTCGGCGAGGAAGCCGCTGTAAATGGCGTCATACGAATAGCCCAGTTTCTGCCACTTATCCATGAATTCCATCATGTGCGGCGTAAAATCAGAGAAGGTATAGTCGCCATACGTCAGGTTGTTGCTGAAAATAGCCGTCGGGAAGGGGCAGACCTGGAAGCCCATGGCCGAAATGACCGGGATGGCGGCTGTCAGGGAGCAGCGGCCGAAAGAACACATATCGTGGATTGCGAGGACGCGTTTAGTTGCCATAGAAAAAACCTCCTAAAAGTAAACTGTACTATCATTTTATCCCATGATGTGGGGCATGTAAATAAGACAGATTGCGGCGATTCTGTCCTGCCTGCCGATTCTCGCAGGGACATAAATGCAGGGACATAAATATGGTATAATAAAATTTAACCTGATTCTGTAAGAAGTCTCCCGTCTCTTTAGACGGTGAGATGAATTGCAGGTTTTTCTGAGGGGCCGATGCCATCAGAAAAACAATGGCTTCACAAGTTGATTTACAGTATAATCAGTAGTAAGAGTGAAAGGATTTGGAAAGTCAAGGCAGGTGATGATAGTGAATAAGGCATACCGATACAGAATCTATCCG
>ENA-UPXC01003458-UPXC01003458.1-human-gut-metagenome-genome-assembly--contig:-NODE-3458-length-16351-cov-4.392651_pt1 | contig 16351 bp, 19 predicted proteins | sample MGYA00250047_ERZ773371 | MGnify/ENA primary metagenome ERZ773371 (study PRJEB29103, sample SAMN06111975) | human gut metagenome | biome: human gut; feature: ankylosing spondylitis patient; material... | reverse complement strand
TACAAGAAGCGGTAACTGATAAACTTATAAGAGCAGATAGTATGAGTAAAAACCCTAAAATTATTCTAATTAGAGATAATTATAAGGAATTATTTGAAATAGAGGAGAAAGAACAAACGTTAGAGGAGCAAAGAATGCTATTTAAAGGATAAATTACAGAGAAAATATATATTTTCGACAAATTTCGACACAAAAATATAAATAAATGTGTTATACTTCTTTTATAACAAAATAAAAGGAGATTGATTATGAATATAGAAAAATATGTAAAAGAAAATAAAACATATAATATCTTTAATAAGGAAGCAATACAGAAAACACAAAACTTAATTGAAAATAATGAAGAGGTTTTATATGCATTAGTAACAAATGTTTCAATTACTGAAAATAATGATACAATTCTTGCTAATCAAAACAAATTATTTGGTGGAGCTATGCAATTAAAGAATGTTCTAAATGGTGTAATTGTTATAACTTATAATAGAATTATTTTCTGTAATTCAACATTAGGAACTACAAATGAAAAACAAATTATGATAAAAGATATACAAGCTATTAATGAACATATAAGTGGGATAACTAAAACTGGTGAATTACAAATAGTTGGAATAGCAGAAACATTTACAGTAAAAATATTAAGAAAAGGGTTAAATGAGGAAATAAAAAAAGCAATAAATAAAGCAAGAAATTCTGAACGTAATGGCAACAATATTGGAACTGTATTATCTAATGCAGACGAGATAAGAAAATATAAACAATTATATGATGATGGAATAATAACTCAACAAGAGTTTGAAAGCAAAAAAAAAGAGTTATTAAAATAATGAAAAGCACTTACAATGGTAGGTGTTTTTTTATTTGAAAAAATTAAAAGGAAGGGAGGAATGACTTATCACAGTTGAAGAAATAGAGATAATAGTAACTGCAAAAATAGAGGAAGCACTAAAAGAATTTGAAAAGATTGTACCAAACATAAAAAAACAAATGAAGCAAGTTCAAGAAGCTTTTTCAAGAGTAGATACAAAAGAAATGAAAAACAAAGTTCAACAAACTACTAACTTAGTAAAGAAGAAAATACAAGATTTAAAACAAAGTTATAAAAATAATGAAGTAGCAATAAAAGTAAATAATAAAGATGCACAAAAACAAATATCTCAAATACAGAAACAAATAGATAGTTTACAAGAAAAAATAAATGCTCGACAAATGAAACTAAATGTAATCGATCCGCAGATTGATAAAATAGTAGATGATACTAGAAAAAGTGTAACACCCAATGGAATAAAACCTAATGATAAAGCAATGGATACAACGATTGATAATGCATTGAAATCAAATAAAGATTTTACATCATTAAATAGTCAAGCACAAAAGTTATATACAGAAATAGAAATGTATAATAAACAACTAAGTGAAGCAAAAAATAAAATGACACAATTAAATCAAGAAACAAACAAGACAGCAACTACTCAAAATAAATTGGGTAGTTTTTTTGGAGCATTTGAACAAAAAATAAAACAAGTAAAACCTAGTATATCTAATATGAAAGACAACTTTAAAGGATTACCAAAGTTAACTCAAAATATTACAAATAATATAAAAGGAATGGGGACAGGAGTAAAAAATGGTCTAGGACATATATTGAAATATGCTATGGCTTTATTTTCTTTAAGAAGTGTATACTCAGTGTTAAGTAGTTGTGCACAAAGCTGGTTATCTAGTCAAAATGCAGGAGCAAAACAATTAAGTGCAAATATAAATTATATGAAGTATGCTATGGGAAGTGCATTTGCACCTGTAATACAGTATGTAACAGGATTAGTATACCAATTAATGAAAGCTATTCAATCTGTTGTTTATGCTTTATTTAGAGTAAATATATTTGCAAAAGCAAGTGCAAGTTCATATGCAAGTATGGCTGGAAGCGCAAAAAAAGCCAAAAATGAAACAAAACAATTAGCAGGAGTACATGATGAAATTAATAATGTACAATCTAATGATAGCTCTGATAGTGGGAATAGCGGAGGTGCATTACCAAGTTTTGATTTATCAGGAATAGATAACCAAATGTCACCATTAGCACAAAAATTGTATGATTTCTTTAAACCACTTGTTGATTCATGGAATAAGTATGGCCCACAAGTAACAGAAGCAACTAAAAATGCGATTAGTGGAATAGAGCAAGCAATTAGTACTATGTGGGAAAGCATAGAAACGTTATTTACTAATGGCACTATATATTCTATAATTTCCAATATTTTAAATTCAATAGGACAAATAGGAATAGCATGGGCAAATGCTTGGAATAACAATAATAATGGTACAGAAATAATACAAGGAATTGCTGATATGATTAATGATATAACAGGTGCATTATTAGAATTAGTATCTAGTACAGGTTTTCAATCATTTCTAGATGGCATTTTAAGTACAATTAGTGGTATAGTGCAATTTATTAATCCAATAGTATCAGGTTTTTCAGAGATGGCAGAAAAAATGTTAGAAATTGTACTTTCAACAATAGGAGATGTATTGAAGACAGTAGGAGATGTATTGCAAGCAATATCAGAAAACGAGACAGCAGTAAAAATATTGAAAGCAGTAGGAGAGGCAATAGCAATAGTAGTTGGAGTAATAACATTATGGAATGTAGTACAAGCAATACTAAATGGATTAATGGGATTATTTGCAATTATAACTTCACCTATTACACTAGTTATTTTAGCAATTGTGGCTGCAATTACAGTTGCAATCTTGATATTTAAAAATTGGGGTTCTATTTCAGAGTGGCTTGGACAGAAATTTAATGAAGCAAGAGAAAATATAAATAAAGCATTTCAAAATATAGGGCAATGGTTTGAAAATAGAAAAAAAGATATTACTAATACATTTAATAATATTGGAAGTTGGTTTGGTTCTAAATTTCAAGATGCTTACAATGGAATTACAAAAGTATTTAATAATATTGGCAATTTTTTTAGTGGAATATGGCAAAGAATAAAAAATATTTTTTCTAATTTGGGAACAAGTATAGGAGATGCAATATCAGGAGCAGTTAAAACTGGAATAAATGGTGTTATATCGTTAATTGAAAGAACAATAAACAGTGCAATAAGATTAATAAATGGAGGAATAAAGCTTATAAATTTAATTCCAGGAGTAACAGTTGGAACTATAAATACATTAAGTTTGCCACGTTTGGCAAAAGGTGGTGTATTAACAGAAGCAACAACAGTATTAGCTGGTGAATATTCAGGTGCTAGAACAAACCCAGAGATTGTCACACCACAAAATATAATGAGGGATACATTTGAAGATGTATTGTCTAATTATAGTGGAAATAGCGATGATAGACCAATTTATTTAACAGTAAATGTAGGAAATAAAAAACTAGGACAAATATTACTAGATGATTTAAGAGACAGAACAAGAAGGACAGGAAAAGACCTAGAAGCTTTAGTAGGAGGATAAAATTATGTTATGGAGAGAACATGGAGAAGAAAAAAATTTGCCAACACCTTCCACATATAGTGCAGACATAGAAGATACAGACAAAGACAGCTATACATCAAGCGATGATGGTTCTTTGATTGATAATCCTATTGCAGTAGGAATGTTAAAGCTTTCTATGTCTTGGGATTTTAATACAGAGGAAGAAGCGGAAGAATTGTGCCAGAAAACATTTAAAAATCCACTTATTTTGGATGTTAAAGTTCCAGTTGTAAAAGGTGGCTTTCTAGAAGGAGCTAAGTTTAGAATTTCAAAAAGAAAAGTTGATATGATAACGACAGAAAAAGGAACGGCAACAGAGAAAACAAAATGGAAAACATCATTTAATTTGATGCAAAAGGAACTAACGGAAGCACAAAAACAAATTGTTTTGGAGGTAAATGATGTATAAAGGATTAACAGAAAAAGCAATAAAAACAATATATAAAAGCAATGCACTAACGGTAATTAATATTTATATAGATAATGTATTATTAAATCCAAAGTATTTATTGGACCTCAAAAAAGGTGGAGAATTATTTGATGAAAAACTAGAATTAGGAAGTGTTCCAAGTCAATATATAGAAATGAAAATACATAAAAGTTCTGGAATATCGAATGCAAAGACAATAAGAATAGAATATGGTATTTTAGTAAATCATGCTATAACAGTTGCAGAGTTAAATAGAATGTTAGTATGTGATTTTAATAAATTGCAAGTAAAAAGTCTAGCAAAACATGATGATAGCTTTGAGATGATACCGATACGGAATTTATAATGTAGATGACTACGATGATGAGGATAACAATATAATAAATATAAAAGCTGTAGATAACATTATAAAATTAGATGCAGACGACGGATATTATGATGCTAGTGAATTGATGAAAAATAAAGGTTATGCAACTCTAAGCGAAATAGCAGAAGATATATGTGAAAAGAAAGGGCTTGAATTAGAAACAAGCTCTTTTCTTAATTCTGATAAAAAAATATATGTTTATGACAATGAAATAAAAGCAAGAGAATATATGAGCTATATAGCAGAAAAAGCTGGAGGCTTTTGTTGTGCTAGTAGAACTGGTAAAATTCAAATAAAGAAGCTTGGAGAAGATGAAGAGAAAATTCCTCAAAGATTATTTAAAACTTATAAATGGGGAGAACAACATCAAATATCAAGGGTTGCTTATGAGAATGGAACAGAATCATTTAAAGTAGGAGATGAAACAAAAGATACTCTTTGGCTTAGACAAGAGAATTTATTTATTAGTGAAGAAGATGATATTCAAAAAATATATGACTCTATAAAAGATTTGGATTTTTATAGTTTTGAAGGAACAACAATAATAAATCCAGCGATTGACATTGGAGATATCATTAATATCGATGGCAAAAAAGTGATTTATCAAGGCGAAATGACATTAAATAAGCGATTTATAGCTGATATAAAAAGTAAAATAGCAATAAAACAAAAACAAGAAACAACAGTAAAAAAAGAAAGCCAAAAGGTTGTAAATAGACGAGTTCAGAGCAGAATAGACCAAGCAGAGGGAAAGATAGAACAATTAGTTGAAGAAACATCAGAAAATTCTAAAAAAATAACAAAGCATGAACAAGATATAAACGGAATAACACAAAGTGTAAGTGAAGTAAAAACAGAAATAAAAACAGTAGATGGTAAAGCAGATAAAGCACAATCCACAGCAAACACAGCAAAGAGTACAGCAGATAGTACAAATAAAAATTTAAGTAATAATTACTATACAAAAACAGAAACAAATTCACAAATAACACAAAAAGCAGAAAGCATAACAAGTGAAGTAAGTAAAACATATTCAACAAAAACAGAAACATCAACAGCAAAAACAGAAGCAATAAATAGTGCAAATTCTAGTACAGATAACAAGTTAAAAGGCTATACAGAAACAAGCAAATTGGGAACAGCAATAGAACAAAACTATGAACATGTAAAAGTTGCTTGGAATCAGATTTCAGACTTTATTCAAATGATGATAATAAACAACAATGCAAGTTTGGCTATATTGGATAAAGATAAAAATATAATGATGGCGTTAGATAAAACAGGACAACATTTCTATAAAGATAGTGGAACTGAATTTGGAGAAATGGGAGTACAAAAAGTAGATAACCAAAATTATATAAGCTTTTCTGTTCCAATCGATTATAATTCTTCTGTATCTGATGGTATGGCTTGGGGGGTAAAAAATAAAAAAACAAGTAAGTTTTTACCGATTTTATACATAAAGAATTTTGAACTTGGAGAAGAAAATTCAGATGCATTGTCTGGGGAACTTGTACTAAGTGCTTGTAATCTTGTGCTTGAAGGAATTGGAACAGGAATAAAAACTGGAAGTATTTTTATAAGTGGAGATTCAACATCTGGTAATTTAACTTTTTTTGATACAAATTCAAATACAGCATTAATGACAGTTTGTCCATCAAATGTAATTGATTATCCAATGATTTACATATTAGATAATATTCAATTCTATAAAAATCAGAATGGTAGTTGCTCTTTTAGAATTGGGATGGGTGATAAACATTGTTTATTAACAGATGAAGGTGATTTTTCTTGTAATCATATATATTGCGATGGTGATATATATGCAACAGGATATGTAAATGGTAAAAAATTCATAGATAATTCAAGAGAGGAAATGAAAAAAAATATACAAAAATACACAGAAAAAGCAATAGAGGTTGTAAAGAACACTGATATTTATAAATTTAATTATAAAACTGAAAAAGATACAAATAAAAAATGTGTTGGATTTATAATAGGCGAAGATTATAAATATTCAAAAGAATTAACATCAACAGATGAAAATGGAAAAGAGATAGGGGCAAATCTATATAGCATGATATCAATAGCATATAAGGCCATACAAGAACAACAAGAACAAATTGAAAAATTACAAGCAAAAGACAAACAAAAAGATGAATTAATACAAAGTTTAATACAAAGAATAGAAACTCTTGAAAAGGAGGTAAATAAATGAGTGAAACAGATTTTTTAAAATTAAAGAAGCATGATAATGTAGAAACAAATACAGAGAAGTTTGATATAGAGAATTACCTAAATGGCAACTGGGACAAAATAAATAAAAATGCAAAAGAAGTCAACACAAAAATTTCAAACATAAACTCAAATAATACAGAGCTAGAAAAAGAGTTAAAAGAAGTACAAGAAGACTTTTATCAAAACAGCATAAGAGGACAAGCAAGTGGAGAATACATACACGTAGAAGACAGTAGCAATTGCAGAGCAAAAATCAGCATCGGTGGAAATCAAGAGCAGGAGACGAGAAGTGGAAAAAATTTATTAGAACTAATGGAAGGAACATATTCAAATAACGGAATAACAGCAGTAGTAAAAAATGGTATTGTTACGTTGAATGGTACAGCAAAAGCTATTTCATTTGTTGGAATAAATCTATTAAAAAGTATAGAGTTAACAAATGATAAAGCATATCATTTAAGTGCATTTAATGAAAAAACTGTTGGAGATAATACAAATTATTGCTCTTTAAGAATTAATCAAGATAATATACAAGTTTTATTTAATACAGCTAATGTAAATGGTTCTATTACTACAAACTTAAAAATTTCTTATATAACAATAAGAACAGCACAAGGAATAACATACAACAATTTTGTTGTTAAGCCACAGTTAGAACTGGGTGCTGGCACAAAAGAATGGGAACAAGGAGGAATATCACCTTCACCAGATTACCGAAGCGAGATAAAAGCTGTTGGCAGTAATATAAATCTATTTGATTTAGAAAATTACTATAATGTAGTAGGTACAAATGCTTGCACAAAAAGATTGTTAGATTATGGTATAAGTATAAATTTTACAGATGGAAGTGATGCATTTATAGGAGATGTATATAACACAGGAACTACAATGACCGAAAACAAAAGACCAGCTTGTATTAAAGTAAAACCTAATACAACTTATACTTTAAAAATGAGTTCAGCACCTAAGTGCTATATGTCATTTTTTGATAAAAACTATAAATCTGTGAAAGATTATGTACAGATAACTTCTAGTAATTATATTTTCACTACTAATAGTTCTACATGTTATATTTATTTAAGGCTAGGATATCAAAGTAGGACATCAGGACTAACATCTTATGATTTTACTGATATAAAATGTGTCGAAGGCACAGAAGTAGGAGAATACAGTACATACGGACAAGGTTCAGTAAAAGTAACTAAATGTAATAAGAATTTGTTAGATAGTAGTATATTAGAAAATAAAATATTAGACAGTAAAACAGGAAGTGCAACAACGAATACTAGTTGGAAAGCGAGTGATTTTATACAAATAAATTCTGGAATATATAATTTTTCTTGGAAAAGTAGTTCAAATTATTTTCAAGTAACAATATGTTTTTATGATAGAAATAAAAACTTTTTGTCTGGAATATCATGGGCAATTGCAAATGTATATAGTAAATCATTTGAAGTAGATGAAAATACAACATTTATAAGAGTATCGTATAGTACAATAATAAGTGGCAAAGAAGCTAATCGAGAAAAAATAATATTAGAACAAAACTCAACAGAAACTGACTACGAACAACACGAAGAACAATCATACATAATACCAGTACAGTCTGAAATGCTAGAAGGAGACTATTTTGACTTTGACAATGAAGAAGAAGTGCATACATGGAATAAATTGACTTTAAATGGAACAGAGAACATAACACTAAATTCTAACTACAATGATTGCACGTTATTTGAATTAGTAAAAAGCGATTGCTATATACCAACAGATACAAAAAAATATGCAATTAGTAATCATTTTATAAGTGGAAATAAAGATTTACTTGCCTCAAATAATGGAATTAATATGGTTGGACTTGGAACTAGTAGAGGCAGAATATGGATAAATGTTTCAAATAGCATAGTAGGAACAAGTGATAAACTTAATAATTTTAAAACTTTGCTAAAATCTAAATATGATGCAGGGACACCAGTTGTAATTCATTACAAACTAGCAACACCAACAAGGTTAAAATTCACAGACGAACAAAAAGCAGTAGCAAAAGAACTAAGCAATGCAAGAACATATAAAAACGTAACAAACATAACAACAGATAGTAAAGCAATATTAAGTTTAGACTATGCAAAAGATTTAGAAACATTATTAACCTCAAAAGAAAGTGAGGTGTAGATAATGCAAGATACAGATTTAATTGAGAAAGTAGCTCATTTAGAAGAAAGAGAAAAGTCAAACACAAAGAGAATAGATGCAGTTGAGAATAAAGTAGAAAATATATACGACCTAACATTAAGTGTAAGAGAAATAGCAACAGAAATGAAAGCAATGAGAGAAGACCAAAACAAAATGAATGAACGCTTAAAAATAATAGAAGAAAAACCGATTAAGGATTATGAAGACACAAAAAAACAAGTAAAAGGTAAAGTAATTTCTTTTATAACTGGAATTATATTAACAGCAATAGCTTTTGCATTAGGGCTAAGCAAATTTATGTAGGAGGTGAGAGAATATGGACATTCAAACAATAATATCAGTAGTGACTATTGCTTTAATGGTAATAGCTTTTTTTATTTACATAGCATGGCAAATAAAGAAGAATGGACTTAAAGAATTTGCAACACAAATGATAGTAAAAGCAGAAGATATGTACAAAAAAGGACAAAATGATGAAAAATTTAATTATGTTGTAGAGAAGGTAATTGCAATGATACCAATGCCATTACAATTATTTATAACAGAAGACATGGTTAAGAATTTTATACAAAAAGTATTTGATAGTGTAAAAACAGCATTAGACTATACACCAAAAAAGGAGGGATAATAATGGAAGAAGAAATTGTAGAAACAATGGAACTTGCAGAAGAAGATACAAGAGGGGAGGCAAACGAATAATGAATATAGAAGATAGACTATTAACAGTAAATCCATATTCAAGAAGTGGAGAAAAACAAGGAACTATACAAAAAATTGTAGTTCACTGGGTTGGAAATGCAGGAAGTTCAGCAATAGCTAATAGAAACTATTTTGAGAGCTTAGCAACATCACATAAGACATATGCTTCATCTCATTATATAATTGGCTTAAACGGTGAAATAATAAGATGTATACCAGAAGATGAAGTTGCTTTCCATAGTGGTAGTTATTCTATGAATAGAAAATCAATTGGAATAGAAGATTGCCACCCAGACTGGGAAGGAAAATTCAATGGCAATACATATAATAGTTTAGTAGAATTATGTGCAGATATATGTAAAAGATATAATTTAGGTATAGATGCAATTATAAGACATTATGATGTAACAGGAAAAGAATGTCCAAGATATTATGTAAAAAATGAACAAGCTTGGATTCAATTCAAAAATGATGTAGCAAATAAATTAGGACAAGCTACAACTAATGTAGCAGTACCAAAAGTTGAAGGGAGTGATGAACCAGTGAGAAAATATAAAAACGGTTCAACAAAAGAAATTATATATGCAGATACAAGTTTAACAAAAGTAATAGGAAGTTTATCACCATATGAAGAATGTGACTGTTTTGGAATATTTAATGGAAGACCAATGGTAAGATATAATGTTTCTGGAACAGGTAATTACAAAATAGGTTTTGCTAAATGGCTTGGAGGAGTGAAATAATAAAAAATAGTATAATAAAAAAGGGGCTGTAAAGCTCCTTTTGTTTGGCGGGAATTTTCGGATTTTCACCGAGGTCTTATGTATAAAACGATATCTTAACCACCGTTAGTTTGCTCAACACACCATTCCCATATATATATATAACTAAGACCTTTGTTATTGCTTTTCTTCATATTACATTCCTCCTTTGATTTCAACCAATTTACTATCCTTTCTATTATTTTTAGCAGAAATTCTATAAACATTGGAATAGGATCAATTTTCAACAGAATAATATATAAAACAAACTCAACTATTTTTAGGATATCAATTTTTATCTTTGTTACATTTATTTTATAATATTGTTTTTTTATTGTCAATATTAATTAAAAAAATAAATTGAAAAAATAAATTTTACACTTGATTTGAGGTACAACTATATTAATCAAAAAATAAAACGGCTTAAAATGGATTTTAAAGGCTTGCTTTTTGGCTAAATATCAAGGAAAAATAAGTTTTACAAAAACTATTGACAAATAAAAAAAATATGCATATAATTTATTAAAGATTAATACAATGTGTATTAATTAAGGAGGTATATATTATGTATCAAGAATGGTTCCAAGAATATGATAAAATTGTAAGTAGTGAAGATAAAGAAAAACAGTCTAAATAATTAGACTGTTTTTGTTTCTTTTGATAATAGTTTTTTTACTTCATTATCCATTCTTTTTTGCATCTTATTTATTTTCTTTTGAGTTTTTATAAGCTTTTTTATATCTTTATTTTTTCTTTTATTCCACATATTGTATACTTGAATAATATTGGTAAAATATTTATCTACATTATTATTGTTGTTTGCTGCAATTAATACAGCTAATATTTTAATTGTTTTCAAAAAAGTTTGATGTAGAGAATCATATATAAATTCAGAACCAGCTGCTTGACTTGTAATAGTTATACAAATAGCTTCTAAATGATTAAGCGTGCTTTCAACTAAAACTGGAAATTTACTGTTAAATTTTTCTTGCTCTTTTTCAGAATATTTTTCATTCAAGAAATTTTGATATTCTTTTTGAGTATCTTCTGAACATAAAATATCCTTAAAATTTTTAAATACATCTACATCTTCGTCTTCATTTTCAGCCACAAGTATATCTTCTATTTCAAAAGTTGTAAATTGAGATAAACATTCTGGATGATTATCAAATATACTAGTTACTTTTTGTATATATGAATTTTTTAATAAAGTTTTTGAAATTAATCCCATTTTTTCTATTAAATTATCAGCGAAATCGGTAGCAATTTGAGATGCTTTTTCTTGTTGCTTAGATAATTTACTTTTTATATATTGATGCATAGACCAAATTGCAGTAAAAAATAGTCCGACTAATGTGATCCAAGTTCCCCAGTTACTAAGCGATATTTTGCATATATATATTTCTTGTGATTGAACTTCGTTTGGATTTTGAATATCACAAAAGTTAAAAAACATAATAGATAAAAGTAAAAAAATACTAACTAAAAATATTATAGGTACAATTTTTAAAAATTTCAAAAAATATTTCATAAAATTATTTTTACATTCGCTATAAAAAGCAATACACTTATTTTTAATCTTATTAATATAACAATTCATTTTAACATCCTCCCATATAACTAAGAGTATTATATAGAGTCAAAGGCAATAAGTCAACAGATTTTTAAATATTTTCCAAAATATTCCAAATCTTCGACACCATTCGACACACAAAATTAACATAATATGTTATAATACACATGAGGTGATGAATATGAACGAGGCATATAACAAATCACTACAAATGATGAAATATTTAAAAATAAGATTAACAAGAAAACAATATACAGAATTAGCAAAGAGATTTAATTTGTTAAGTATACAGAGTTTGCAATTTATGTCAAAAAAGAGTTATGAAAGCATAATTACAAGTATACTAAAAGAGAAATAGTCCCAGAAATGGGACTTTTTTTGAATATTTTTTAAAATAATGTAAATAATATAAATATGATTAATTATTATGAAAAAAGTAAAAAAGAATTTATAAAATATATAAAAAAGAATCCGTATGTGACAAGAGAAGAGTGGGACGAGTATGCACATAAAAATTGCTTATTTAGTGCACTTACTTTGTGTTCTCATGAAATAACAGAAAATACATTAGAAATATTGCAAAAGCATAGTAAGAATGAGTTTGAATATTTAAAAGAAATGTTTATAATAATTCCAGACAAACGTTTTATAATTTTAAAGAATAAAATAAAGAAAATTATTGGCTTAAAAAGAAAAAACGAGGAAAAAGATGCAACAAGATAATGTAAAGAGAATAAAGAGTTTAAGAAATAAATTGCATAAAAGCATCAAAAAATACGGAGTAAATGCAGAAGAAACTAGAAAAATAAGTGATGAAATGGATAAGTTAATAAATGAATATTATGATAATATACAAAGAATAAGCTATCCTAGCGACAGTGAAATGAGATTATATTATGAACAGTCATATAAGCAACTGAAAATCGTAACACAACAATTAGAAAGATTTCCGTCTGTGCAAGAATGGAATAAATTCGCAAAAGAAAATGTTTTACTAAGTAGTATGTCAATGCAATACATCTCAAAACTCAACTGGAATTATTTAAGAACTAAAATTTTAAGAGAATTAAATATGGATATATAAAAAATAAAAAAATTTTTCCGCACAGTTATTGACTTTGCGGATTTTTTTGTCGAAAACGAGATTGGAAAACTTGACATTATTTCTCATTCATATAAAATAAGAAAGAAGAAGATAGTTGACGGCAATCTTTTATCTTCTTCTAACCACAATTTCATACTTAAAATAAGTACATGTATAGTATAACTTTTTAAGTATGAAATGTCAAATTTTTATATGGAAGAAGGTTTAACTATGAAGTTTGTCGAAAAAAATAATGAAAAAATATTTACAAAAAATAGTGGAAAGGATATAATAATTAAGAAGTATAACCCCTCTAATGAAAAAAAATATTTTTCACGAAAGAGAGGGATTGTTAATGAAAGAAACAAATGATATAATAAAGGATATTGTGTTAAAATTAAGTAAAAAGTATAATAAGAAAGAGAAAATGATTCGAATTATGTTAGAAAAATGCGACAATTTAGGATATACTTTTAAAGAAAGTAAAGATTTAATAGAAGAATTTTTTGAAGAAAATTGACTTGTCCAAAACTTGTCCAGCATTTTAGAAAAGTATAGTATAGTATAGAATCATTAAGAAAAATATTGGTATAACAGTATGAAATTTTATGGAGTATGTCCAGCATCTTGTGGTGAATTCGTTCAAGGGTTTTTGGATAATGAGGAATATTTATCATCATATGCAATTAATTTATTTTCGGTAGCAACTTTAGAAGAAGGTAAAGAAATAATCCACAAAGGTCCGAACAAATCTAGACGAGCTATGGAACTTGTTTTTGAAAACTTTGGGTTACCTGTGGAGGAAACTAAAAATATATCACTCAATATAAAAAGTCAAATACCTGTTGGAAAGGGGATGGCAAGTTCTACTGCTGATATTGGCGCAACTATTAAAGCTACACTATCTATGTTGAATAAAACCTTAACCGGAGAAGAAATTTCAAAGTTAGCTGTAAAAATAGAAGCGACAGATTCCCTACTATTAAATCAGCATAGTATATTTAATCCCCTTACAGCAGATATAAAAAAATATTTAGGTGGTATTAACGATGCTAAAGTAGTTATATTAGAGCCAAGCGATATTCTAGACACAAAATCAATTAGAATGACACCAAATTATAAGACGTATAAGATGCAAAATAAGGAAATAATCAAAAAATCTTTTGAATTATTAGATGAAGGTCTTGCTAAAAATGATTTAAATCTAATAGGTAAAGCTTGTACATATAGTGGTTTGGCGAATGAAAATATACATAAAAAGCCATTCTTAGAAAAAATAATAGATATTTCTGATAAGTATGGGTGTTATGGAGTTAATATCGCCCACAGCGGGACAGTTATCGGAATTTTAATGCATAGAGAGATGGATGATATAAGGCTAATTGAATATTTAAGAAAAGATGAAATGTCAAAATACTATAAAAAAATATATACATCAGACATTATTGATGGAAAAGTTAGGGAGGAAGAAGAATGGAATATATTAAAGACCCAAAAATGATAGAGGTCAGAAGTTTTGAAATAATTCAGGGGATAATCGACGATATAAGACCAGGTTATAAATTCAAAAATGAAATAGAAGAAAAAATAATCAAACGTTGCATTCATACTAGTGCAGATTTTGAATACTTAGATATATTAAAAATATCAGAGACTGCTGTACAAAAGATAATAGATGCATTAAATAATAAATGCACAATATATACAGATACTAATATGGCTTTAAGCGGAATTAATAAAAGCAAATTAAATGACTTAGGTTGTGAATATAAATGTTTAGTTGCTGATGAAAGAACAAAAGAACTTGCAAAAGAAAAAGGAATAACTCGTTCTATGGCAGCAGTTGAATTAGCAATGAAAGATGAAGGAAGAAAAATATTTGTCCTTGGAAATGCTCCAACAGCTTTATACAAAGTTATAGAAATGTTTAATGAAGGTTGTAGTATTGATGCAGTTGTAGGCGTTCCAGTTGGTTTTGTTGGTGCTGCTGAATCAAAATATTCACTAGAACAAACAGAAATTCCTTATATAGTAGCTGAAGGCAGAAAAGGTGGAAGTAATGTAGCTGCTGCAATAGTTAATGCTATATTATATGCAATGTAGGTAGTGATATGGAAGAGTATGTATATATAGATGGCAAAAAATACAGAAGAGGATATACTACTGGATCTTGTGCAGCTGCAGCATCAAAGGCAGCGACATATATGTTAATTACTCAAAAGAAAATAGAATCAGTTAACATAGATACACCGAAAGGCATTTATTTAACTTTAAAGCCTAGAAATATAGAAATAAATAAAGAATATGCAATTTGTTCTATACAAAAAGATGGCGGAGATGATATCGATGCAACTCATACTATGGATATTTTTGCAAAGGCAGAAATGATTGATAGAGAAAATGAGGGCGAAGATATTTATGTTACAGGTGGAATAGGAGTAGGAACAGTTACTAAAAAAGGACTAAAAGTTGAAGTTGGAAAATCAGCCATAAATCCAGTTCCTATGAATATGATTAAAACTGAAATCCGCAAAGTATTAGGAACAGATTTAAATACATATATAGATAAAACAAAAACATTAAAAATCACTATTTATGCACCACAAGGAGTTGAAATAGCTAAAAAGACTTTTAATCCTAGACTTGGTATAGTTGGAGGAATATCTATTTTAGGGACTTCAGGTATAGTCGAACCTATGAGTGATGAAGGATGGAAAAAATCATTATCTATTGAGCTTGAAATGAAAAGAGCACAAGGAATTGACCAAATCATCTTAGTCCCAGGAAACCACGGTGAAGAGTTTATAAAAAATGAACTTGGCTTGGATGAAAAATATGTAGTTAGAATGAGTAATTTTGTAGGCTATATGCTTATGGAAGCAAAGCGTATGGGATATAAAAAAATACTTATGGCAGGACATATTGGTAAATTTATAAAGATAGCTGCCGGCATATTCCACACGCATAGCAAAGTCGCTGATGCTAGAAATGAAATTATGATTGCTAACTTGGCACTTATGGGAGCGCCACTAGAATTTTTACAAGAAATAGATAAATGTGTTACAGCAGAAGGTGCAGTTGAAATAATTGACCAAAGTGAATATACAGGTGTTTATGAAATCCTATGTAACAAATGTAGAGATAGAGTAAAACAACACTTGGGTGATGATGATATAGAAGTAGGGGTGTATATGTTTAGAATGGACAAATCATATCTAGCAAAATCTGATAATGCAGAGTCCATAGTGGAGGTATTCAAATGATAAATATTATAGGTTTGGGTCCTGGTAACACAGGTTATATTACTAAATTGGGTGAGAAAATTATTTACTCATCAGATGTAGTGATTGGTGGAAGAAGAAATCTAGAATCAATAGAAGATTTTAAAGGTGAAAAGATAGTTTTATCTACTAATCTAAAAGAAATTCTAGAATATATACAAAATAACTTAGATAAAAATATTTCTGTTATAGCATCTGGAGATCCATCTATATATGGGATTGGAAAATACCTTTCA
>ENA-UPXC01003449-UPXC01003449.1-human-gut-metagenome-genome-assembly--contig:-NODE-3449-length-16392-cov-3.847747_pt1 | contig 16392 bp, 12 predicted proteins | sample MGYA00250047_ERZ773371 | MGnify/ENA primary metagenome ERZ773371 (study PRJEB29103, sample SAMN06111975) | human gut metagenome | biome: human gut; feature: ankylosing spondylitis patient; material... | reverse complement strand
GACGCAAAAGTCAACTGGAATGACGCCGATTACACAATCAATATCACAACAGCTAACGCTCCTTCAGCAGACGCAGGCGTTCCTGCATTGTCACTTTCAGCTGACAAGCTAACAGCCGCTAAGGATGAAGACGTTGTTCTTTCTGTAAACGCAGAAAATCTTCCGACTGAAAAATTTGTTTCAGGCGTAACTGCAACTGTTAAGTATGACCCTACTGCATTTGAATTTGTAAAAGCCGAACTTGTAAACGGCGACAACGTAATCGAAGGTGCAATCGGTGCCGCAAACCCTGAATTTACATACGGTTATGTAAAAGCAGCATCTATTACTGTTAATGCCGAAACAGCAGTTAAGACAGACGGCGCTGTTATGAAACTTACATTTAAGTCACTTACAGGCGAAAAGGGTTCATTCCAACTTTCAAACGGATACAACACAAAGCTTGGTTACAACACATCACTTCTTGTTGACTCAGTTAGCAATGTAGGCAATAAATCAGTACAATATGAAGGTGATGATCTAAAGATCAGCCAAGCTGAAGTTGTTATAAACGGTACTGATACTCCTGCCGAAACAGTTGAACCAACTGCTACTGCAGACCCAACAGCTACTGTTGCTCCTAAGGCTACTGTAGACCCAACAGCCACTGTTGCTCCTGAGGCTACCGCAGACCCATCTGCTACTGTAGCACCGACAAAAGCTCCGGCTGAAACAGCTGCTCCGACAGCTACTCCGGCTGCATAATTAAATACAAAAATTTATATAGTTGCTCAAATGAGCAACTATATTTTTTTGCATAAATAAGGCAGTCGCAAAAATGTGACTGCCTTATTTAGGTTTTATTTTTTAACAGTAAACTTATCGTCCTCAACATCTACAGTAATGCTGTCACCGCTCTTAATGTTACCGTCAATGATTTCTTCCGAAAGCATATCTTCGATTTCGTTTTGAATTGCACGTCTTAAAGGTCTTGCACCGTATACAGGGTCAAAGCCCGACTTAGCAATTTTGCTTACGGCACTCTCTGTAAATGTTACATTAATTTCATTCGCATTCAAACGTTTTTCAAGAGATTTAAGCATAAGTTTTGCAATTTCCTTGATGTTATCCTCTGTCAATCTGTCAAATACGATTATATCGTCAATTCTGTTAAGGAATTCAGGTTTAAACGCACGTTTAACTTCTTCCATAACTTTATTCTTGATACTGTCGTGTTCACTGATGTTCTTGTCCTTTTCCTCGTCTTTCTTGAAACCAAGTTTAGATGATACATTGCCGAGAATTTCTTTTGCGCCAAGGTTAGATGTCATAATGATAACAGTGTTCTTGAAATCTACTTTTCTGCCTTGTGCGTCTGTAAGAATACCGTCATCAAGAATTTGCAGCATAATGTTGAATACATCAGGATGTGCCTTTTCGATTTCATCGAACAAGATTACCGAATAAGGGTGTTTTCTGATTTTTTCAGTAAGCTGACCGCCCTCTTCAAATCCTACATATCCCGGAGGCGAACCGATAAATTTAGATACGGCGTGCTTCTCCATATATTCCGACATATCTACACGGATAAGTGCATTTTCACTGCCGAACATTGCTTCAGCCAAAGTCTTTGAAAGTTCTGTTTTACCTACACCGGTAGGACCTAAGAACAAGAACGAGCCAATCGGACGTTTAGGGTCTTTAAGTCCGGCTCTGCCACGCTTGATTGCTTTTGCAACCGCACTTACAGCCTCATCCTGACCGATAACTCTTGCGTGAAGAATATTTTCAAGATTCTTTAATCTCTCCATTTCTTCCTCTTTCAATCTTGCGGCAGGAATATGAGTCCAATCTGCCAAGATGTCGGCAATATCGTCCTCGTCTACAACAAGTCCCGAAGATGAACCTGTACCTTTCCAAGAAGATTTTAGTTTGTCAACTTCTTCTTTCAATACCTTTTCTTCATCACGGATTTTTGCGGCTTTTTCAAAGTCTTGTGCGGTTATAGCCTCTTGTTTTTCCGACTGCAATTTTTCAAGTTTCTTTTCTTTTTCTTTCAAATCATCAGGCTCTGTCTGTGATCCAAGACGTTTTTTAGATGCCGCCTCATCAATAAGGTCGATTGCCTTATCGGGAAGAAATCTGTCTGTGATATAACGTGACGACAATGTTGCGGCGGCTTTCAATGCGTCATCTGTGATTGTTACGCTGTGATGTGCCTCGTACTTGTCACGAATACCTTTTAATATCTCAACCGTTTCTTCAACTGTCGGCTCACCGACTGTTACAGGTTGGAAACGTCTTTCAAGTGCGGCGTCTTTTTCGATATATTTCTTATATTCTTTAAGCGTTGTCGCACCGATAAGCTGCAATTCACCTCTTGCAAGGAACGGTTTTAAGATATTTGACGCGTCCATCGAACCCTCGGCACTGCCTGCACCGACGATTGTATGAAATTCATCAATGAACAATATTACATTCTTTGCCGCAAGAACTTCATTTACAACTTTCTTCAAACGTTCTTCAAATTCACCTCTGTATTTTGCACCGGCAACCATACTTGAAAGGTCAACCGATACAAGACGTTTTGTCTTTAACGGCTCAGGAACGTCACCTGACGCAATTTTCTGAGCAAGTCCCTCAATTACGGCAGTTTTACCAACACCCGGTTCACCTATAAGGCACGGGTTATTCTTTGTACGTCTTGACAAAATCTGAGTTACACGTTCGATTTCCTTACTTCTGCCGATTACGGGGTCAAATTTACCCTCTTTCGCAATAGCTGTAAAGTCACGTCCGAACTGGTCAAGAGTAGGTGTTGATGAATTCGGATTTGGGTGATATTCGCCGCCCGGCTGTGACTCCATTTCAACGTCACCCTCTATTGAACGGACTGTATCCGTATAAAAGTTCGGCAAATTAACACCAAGCGATTCAAGAATTTTTGCAGCAACTCCGTCACCGTCGCGAATGATAGCCATTAACAGATGTTCCGTACCGATATAACTGTGATTTAGACGTCTTGCCTCAAGCGCACTCATTTCCAAAATACGTTTTGAACGCGGTGTAAGCGGAAGTTCGGTCTGCTGTGGGAGAGAAACTCCGATACCGATATATTCGTTTATTTTATCTTTAACCTTTTCGACGGTTACGCCGTTTTTCTCAAGCACTTTAGCAGCCACTCCGCTACCCTCTCGAATAAGTCCCATAAGAAGATGTTCACTGCCAATATAGTTATGACCCATTTCCGCAGCCGCATCGTGAGCCTCGCTAATCGCAATTCTTGCTTTTTCTGTGAAATTTGAGAATAACATAATAATCAACTCCTTTTCTTCTATGTGTTATTTGTTATTTAGATATTGTTTCTTATTAATTCTGCACGTTTTTTATCACGTTCATTCGGCGATAATTCCTTACCGTCACACACAAGTGCCGGCTCTGAAAGCACCATACATTCAAGCGGTGCAATTTTGCTTTCCTTTGGAATTATACCCAAACTTTGTCCAAGCATTACATCGGACAAAAGTGATTTTGCCTCTGATGACGACACACTTCGTGCATATTTAAGTGTACCGTATGAGCGGAACAATCTGTCTGCAATGACGTCATAATTTTTTTCTTTAAGCATATTTCTTGCTTTTGTTTCCATATCGATAATCTGATTAACCACATTAGTCAATTTTTCGATTACCTGACTTTCGGAAAGTCCCAAAGTAATTCTGTTTGAAATCTGATACAAATTACCGTATGCCTTTGTACCCTCACCGTAAAGACCTCTTACTTCAATGCCAAGACTGCCTGCCGAAGAAATAACTCTGTTGATATTCTCGGTCATTGTAAGTGCAGGCAAGTGCATCATTACCGACGCTCTCATACCTGTACCTGTATTAGTAGGGCAAGCTGTCAAGTAACCGAAATCATTATCAAAAGCATATGTGATATTTTCTTCGATTACATCATCAACCTTGCTTGCAAGTGAGTAAGCCTCGTCAAGTGCAAAGCCATCTTTTATGATTTGAAGTCTGATATGGTCCTCCTCCATAAGCATAATGCTCATTGTCCGGTCTTTGCTTATCATAACCGACTTACCTTTGTCCTTGCACATAACGGGACTTATAAGATGTTCTTCGGCAAGCTCCTGTTTTCTGATAAGCGGTGTATTATCAAGGTCAATAAAGTCAAAATCCTTTGCCAATGTCGAATTACCGCCCAAAACAGCGTTTTTAATTTTTTCTGTTACTTCCTTTGTGTCCTTTAGGGCATTCGGGAACGGTGTTTTATCAACATTTCTCGCAAGACGTATTCTTGTTGAAACAACTATGTCCGAATTATTATTTTTATACCAAATCATGACTTTTTCACCTCATTTTCTATTTCACGAATCTGTTTATGAAGTTTTGCGGCTGTTTCGTAATCCTCATTTTTAACCGCCGCCGAAAGTTCTTGCTTTAGTGTTTCGTACTTTCTCTTTAATTTAAGTTCTTCGCCTGACTTTGACGGTATCTTACCGACATGAACGGTACTCGGATGAATTTGTCGTAATGTTTCGGTTACAGGACCTCTGAACACTTTGTAACATTCACTGCACCCAAGCTTGCCATCTCGTCTGAAATCGGAATAAGTACGTCCGCAAACGGGACACTTTTTTTCCTCTTTATAAGTTGTCGGCTGCATAAACCAATCAAACCCATCAAACAAATCTGAAAATAAATCATACATTCCAATCATCCTCCTTATTTACCTGCCATAGCAAGCATATTCTTAAATATATTTGCTCTTACTTTGTCTTTTTGCGGTTGATTAACAGTCAAAGAATTGTCGCATATTCCGCTGAATATAATTGAGGCTGTTCTTTCATCAAGAGCGTTGTGCCTGATTAAGTTTGCCAAATATGATTTAGCGGTTTTCTCGTCAAGGCTTTCGCCTACGGCTTTGATGGTCTGCATTATGATACCATCTTCGTGCTTTACCTGTTTAATCCTCAAATAACCTCCGCCGCCTCGTCTTGATTCGACGATGTAACCGTGGTCGGGATTAAACCTTGTTGAAATAACGTAATTAATTTGTGACGGAACACATCCGAATATTGAAGCAAGTTCGTTTCGTTTAAGCTCCAACCATTCGTCCGTATCGTCTTTGAGAAGTTCGTTTATGAAAGCTTCTATCTTATCACTCATACCCATTTTTCAATCACCTCTTTGACTTTGACTTTCTTTGACCTTTCATCTATTATTATACTCACATTGTTTCTTTTGTCAATGAATATTTTGTATTTAGTTTTTTAACAATTTGTGAACACAAAAAAGATGAGGTTTCCCTCATCTTTGATTGCAAGTAAAAAGGACAGTTTTTAAACTGCCCTTTGGTTTTAGTTATTAAACAATGTACCGTTTTTCTGCTTTTCACAAGCGTCATAATAGCTTTCCGGTGTACCGATGTCAATACGAACTGCGTCAAACACATATGCGTACACATCGTTTTTACCGATAAGCCACGGTATAAAATGTCCCGGTGCATCGGGATTATTGCCCTCTTTCAAATATTTATCTATAAGAGGTAGTGTATCGCGTTTATACAGATAAAACGGCGGTACACCCAAATCCGATTTAGGCTGTTTCGGCTTTTCTTCAAAACTTGTCACCTTGCCGTCACCGTCAAGTTCAACAACGCCCATAGAATGTAAATCTTCTTTATTCTCAATCGTATGCGCACAAATCATATCAGCGTTTTTACTGCGGTACATATCCACAAAATTGCAAAGCGAAAAATCAAATATATTATCGCTTGCCATAACAAGAATTTCGTCATTGATATTTTCCGTATCAATAACGTACTTCAAATCACCGATTGCGCCGAGTCTGTTATCATTACTCGTTGTATGGTCGTTAATAACCTTAACTTTTTTCGGGCCTTTATAGCTTTCGCACCACTTTTCAAACTGCTTGTAAAACTTTTCGTTAGTCACAATGTAGATATTTTCGACGTCGCTAACCTCGTCAATTTTATCCGTAACCATTTCCAAAATAGTCTTGTCACCGAGTTTTAAAAGTGCCTTAGGCATATTTTCCGTAAGCGGATACAATCTTGTGGCATAGCCTGCCGCCAACAACACACACTGCATAATTATCTCCTATTTATTTTCAAGTTTACTAACAAGATTCTTAATCTTTGTAACAGGGTTAAGAAGGCTTGATATAGTTTCATCGTGGTTAAGAGTATCGATAAGAAGTGAGATATATTTTGACATATCAACTTCACAGTACCATTCACGAGTTGCAAGGTCAGGATTTCTGTAAATCAAGTTTGTTGTGAAAATCTTATCAACAATACCGTCTGCAGCCGCTTTATCAAAGCACTCAAGACCGTTACAGAAAAGACCGAACGATGCAAATACGAATATTCTCTTTGCACCCTGCTTCTTAAGGTTATTTGCAACGTCAATTACAGATTCACCCGATGAAATCATATCGTCAACGATAATAACGTCCTTACCGTTTACGTCACGTCCCAAATATTCGTGAGCCTCAATAGGGTTTTTGCCGTTTACGATTACAGAGTAATCACGTCTTTTATAGAACATACCAAGGTCAAGCTTTAGCACTGATGAATAGTACATACATCTTGACATACCGCCTTCATCAGGAGAGATTACAATAGTATCTTTTTTGTTTAGTGATATATCAGGAACGGCTCTGACAAGTGCCTTTATCATCTGATATGTCGCTTGAACATCATCAAAACCTGCAAGTGGAATTGCATTTGAAATTCTCGGATCGTGTGCGTCAAATGTAATGATATTTGACACGCCCATATGAACAAGCTCTTGCAGCATAAGTGCCGCATCAAGTGATTCACGACCGTTTCTTCTGTGCTGTCTGCCCTCGTAAAGCATAGGCATTACGACAGTAACACGTCTTGCCTTACCGCCCATTGCGGCAATAACACGTTTCAAATCCTGATAGTGGTCATCAGGACTCATATGATTTTCAACTCCGTACATTTTATAGGTAACACCGTAATTGAACACATCGCATATGATATACACGTCATGACCTCTTACAGTTTCATCGATAACGCATTTTCCTTCGCCTGTACCAAATCTCGGACAAGTTACATGAGTAACATAAGTTTCTGTATCCTCATAACCTCTAAAAGCTCTAAGATATTCATCAATCTTAGCCGTTATGCCTTCACAGCCTTTCATACTTATGATACTAAGCTTGCCGACTATCGGTGTTTCGTTACTTATAAAGTTGTTTGTCATTGTAATTCTCCTTCTTACTGGATATGTATTAAATTTTCTCTCTCTCTTTGACGGTTTTCGTCCGTCTACGACCTTATTTTACATTTACATTACAAATATATCATAAGTAGCGATATTTTTCAAGTGACATATCGTATTATTTTGCATAAAAAGTATAAAAATATTTTGTACAAAATTATTTATTTTTGAATTTCACTTAAAAGTTGTTTTATTGATTTTCCATTTACGGGATTTTTTATATAAGGCGCTATCTCACAAAGCGGTTTTAAAACAAATTCTCTGTTTTCCATTTCGATATGAGGTATGATTAAATCGTCCTCGTACATAACAACATCGTCATAAAGAATAATATCCAAATCAAGTGTTCTCGGTCCCCAATGAACAATGCGTTCTCTGTTATGTGCCTGTTCGATTTTATGCAAAAAATCAAGCAATTCATACGGTGTGTAAAGCGTTTCAAGTTCAAGACAGCCGTTTAAAAAATCGTCCTGTTCAACACCGCCGACAGGCTCTGTCACGATAAACTCCGACACTTTTTTCACTCTGCAACACTTATCCGCGTCAAGTTCTTTGACAGCACCGTCAAGGTGACCTTTGCTGTCACCCATATTTGAACCGAGTGCAATATATGCCCTATGCCATTTTCTCGTTATGCTCACTTCCACAGTATCAACACTCATCATAATCGGCGCCCAAGGTTTTTTTAATGTTATTGTTACTTCTCTTATTAAATCGTATTCAAGCAATATTTTCTCGGCAATATTTTCCGCCGCCGCCTCAATAAGCTTAAATGTGTTGTTTCTCATTACTTTGGTAATAAGATTGCACACTTCTGCATAATTCACCGATTTTTCAAGATTATCCTCTTTGCCCGCACTTCTTGTGTCACACACAAGCTCCGCATTCACGATAAATTTTTGTCCGAGTACGTTTTCTTCTTTGAAAACACCGTGATTTGCAAAAACTTCAAGTCCTCTGATAGATATTTTGTCCATTTTCCACTCCTTTTATCAGCTGTTTATTATTGCCTCGGTCATAAGTATCGCACGTTTGTTTTCAAGCACATCGTGTACCCTTACAAATCTGCAGCCTTTCATAACTCCTATAACCGATGTTGCAACAGTCCCCTCAACTCTTTGATCTGACGGCAAATCGAGCGTCAAGCCTATCATTGACTTTCTTGACGTACCGAGCAAAACAGGGTAGCCGAGTTCGTTAAGTCTGTCTACGTTATTCGTTATAATAAGATTTTGTTCATACGACTTCGCAAAACCCACACCGGGGTCAAGTATTATTTTATCGTCAGCAATACCCGCTTTTTTCGCAATGGCTATTGTTTCTCTAAGATCGTCAAGTACGTCCTCCACAAAGGAATTATATTCTGCTCTTTCTCTGTTGTGCATAAGACAACACGCCGCACCCGATTTTGCAATCACTTCCGCCATATTCTTATCGTATTTCAATCCCCATATATCATTTACAAGATTCGCGCCTGCTCCGACAGCCGCCGCGGCTACCTTGCTTTTATATGTGTCTATCGAAACAGGCACATCAAAATCAGCCTTGATTTTTTCTATTACAGGCACAACTCTTTCAATTTCTTCTTCATCACTGATTTTTGTATAATTCGGTCTTGTCGATTCACCGCCGACATCAATTATATCCGCACCGTCATTTATAAGCTGTTCGGTATGCTTTAAAGCACTGTCAATATTATTAAACTTACCTCCGTCCGAAAATGAATCGGGCGTCACATTCAATATACCCATTACATATGTATGATTTCCGAATTCCTTGTTTCCTATTATCATTTTTATCCCCCTTACAACACTATATCTGTATTTTTCTCATTTTCGCTCCACTTGCAGGTATCTATTGCGTCGCACATCATACACAAACGCGTTCTCTTATCCGCAATCGCAATAATATCGCCGAGTGTTTCCGCTTTTTCGGGTATTTCCCTATGTGTCCTTACCGCTTCAACCATATATTCAATCTCATCACTTGCAAACCCACATTCACAAAGTATTTTTTTCGCAATTTCACCGCCTGCTTTGTGATGATTTATGCCGTTTTTATACTGCTCATACCGTCCTATATCGTGCAGTAAAGCCGTGCCGTATATAATCTCTTTCGGTATGTTAAGTCCGTTTTCCAAATTCAAAATATGCGCACTTCTCGCAACGTCTAAAAGATGGTCAATTCCGTGATTGCAGTAAATTCTGTCCTTTTCGGCAGAATTTATTTTTGACAGAATGTCACGAAAATTTTTATTCTTCAAAATATTGTTGCATTTTCGCATACTTATTATGTCGTCCGTTTTTCTTTTCAATTCACCCAAAAATGACAATGAACCGAACGCAATCACAACGCAGTCCGTCATATTAAGGCACAATTTAAGCGCTGTATCAAGGCTTACCACCTCAACATTTTGATTATATTTACTTATTGCACTTGCATATTTTTCGTTTGATAACGCTCGCGGATTGTTCGGTGTAATCGTGTATATCTTTTGTGCAAGCGGTGCGGTTATTTCGGCAATTTGCTTGTATGCCTTATCTGCAAACACACCTGTTATATACACGATTTTTCGATTGCCGTAATACTTTTCGATACTTTCTTTGAGACTTTTCGCTCCGTCAATATTATGTGCACCATCAATTATAAATTCAGGTTTATCGCATATTTTCTCAAACCTGCCGTGCCATACCGTATTTATTAAACCGTTCTTTATATCATTTTCGCTCACACCGTCAATATGCCTGCACACTTCTTCCGCAACGGCGGCATTTTCGCGTTGATATTCACCGTCAAGCGATATTTCATATTCCGTCATGCTGTCAGCTTTTATAAGCCGTGCATTTTTTTCACAGCATTCGTTTTCTATGACATTCATCACACAATTTTCCTGTTTTGCCGTAACGACAAGTCCGTTGTTTTTTATAATACCTGACTTTTGATATGCGATTTCTTCCAGCGTGTTGCCGAGGAATTTCATATGGTCCATACTTATCGGAGTTATCACCGATACAAGACTTTTCGGAATAATATTGGTTGCGTCCTCACGTCCGCCCATACCGACTTCAATCAAAACAACATCACATTGTTCTTCTTTAAAATACAAAAATGCCGCCGCCGTTTCCATTTCAAAAGGTGTAGGGTGCGGAGTCATTTTGTCCGCAACTTCACTGATACGGCTTATATAATAAGCATATCTGTCCTCACTCATATTTTCTGCATTTATACGAAACTGTTCAAGATAATCAAAAACCGACGGTGAAACATATCGTCCGACTTTCTTGCCGGACTCAATCAAAATCTGTTCGGCAAAAGCACCTACACTTCCTTTACCGTTAGTGCCGGCGATGTGAATAACCTCAAGTTCATTCTGCGGATTACCGAGTTTATCGCAGAGATTTGATATATTATCCAATCCCGGAACAATCCCATATTGCGAGGCTTTTTTTATGTACTCTCTTGCCTCTTTGTAATTCATCAACTTCATATCCTTTCAGACAAAGCCGTCCCGTTAAAAAGAAAAAGCTCCCTTGCCATAGGGAGCTTAAATAATATTCTCTACCGTAAATCAGCGGGATGCAATCCGTATACCGCAAGCCTAAGGCTTTTCGTCAAAGTGACAACTCCCCGTTCACTCCGCACTTCACGCACACGAATCTACTCTGTTATTTTTTAATGCTGAGCCTGTCAACAAAATAAAGCAGACAAAACTGCAACGGTTTTGTCTGCAGCATATTTATATTATATACCACTTCACGCCTAATTGCAATTATATTTTAATCAAATTCACACCGTCTGTCCTAAAAGTAGAAAAATAGACAAAAAATTTTATTATTTTTGTTTTTTTTGCTGTCTTGATAAAATGCACTTATAGGAGTAAAATTAATTCTTAGATTTAAAAAATTAATACTTATTTATATAGGAGGCAACAACAATGGAATCTTACAAATATTTACTCGACATTGCACTTATTTTGATAAGTACAAAAATCCTCGGACTTTTAACAAGACGTATCCAACTGCCACAGGTAGTCGGCGCTCTTATCGCCGGACTTCTTTTAGGTCCTGCCTGTTTCGGAGTTTTGCAGGAAACCGATTTTATCAAGAACATTGCCGAAATCGGTGTTATCGTACTTATGTTCGCAGCCGGTCTTGAAACAGACGTTCAGGAGCTGAAAAAGACAGGTCTTGCGTCGTTTATAATCGCTCTGCTCGGCGTTATCGTACCGCTTGTCGGCGGATACTTTGTAGCCACGATCTACAACCCGGTAACCGACCAACAGACAATGCTGCAAAACATATTTGTCGGCGTCGTTCTAACCGCAACATCTGTCAGTATCACAGTTGAAACACTTAAAGAGCTCGGCAAACTTTCGACAAAAACAGGTAACGCAATCTTGGGTGCGGCACTTATAGACGACGTACTCGGTATTATTGCACTTACTGTTATTTCAAGCTTTGCCGGCAGTGACGTTTCTCTGTGGGTAATACTTTTGAAGATACTCGGTTTCTTCATATTCTGCGGAGTTGTGGCATTTCTTTTCATCAAGTTTGTCAATCCGTGGATTAACAAATACAAAAAGGATTTAAGACGTTTCGTAATTCTTGCATTTGCATTCTGTTTGCTTATGTCATTCGCCGCCGAATATTTCTTCGGCGTAAGTGATATTACAGGTGCTTTCGTTGCAGGTCTTATCCTTTCAAACAACAAAAAAACTTCGTATATGCTAAACCGTTTCGATACGGTTTCATACGTTCTTCTTTCACCGGTATTCTTTGCAAGCGTCGGTCTTAAAGTAACATTCAGCAATATGTCTGCAACGGTTGTAGTGCTTACCGTATTATTGCTTGTAGTTGCAATTCTTTCAAAGATGATTGGTTGCGGACTTGGTGCCAAGATATGCAAATACACAAATCTTCAATCTGTTAAAATCGGTATCGGTATGATTTCAAGAGGTGAAGTTGCACTTATCGTTGCCACAAAGGGTATGTCAATGGGACTTATGAAAGACGAATTTTTCGCACCGCTTGTACTTGTCGTTGTTGCAACAACCATCGTTACACCGATACTTTTGAAACTTGCATATAAATATCAGGCAAGCCGTGAGGCGGACGTTCCTATGGCATCATCACTTGTCGATAAGGTTGAGGAAAGAAACGACCTTGAAAAAATTACTCAAAATGCCGCAAATATGCACGAAGAAATGAAGGAAATTCATAAATAACACCACTAAAGAGCCGACAATAAAATCGGTTCTTTTTTCTTGATATTATATACTGTTTTATGCTATAATATAATCAATCAAACGAAAGGATATTTAAAATGCTGACAGATTTTCATACACATATTTTTCCAGACAAAATAGCGGACAAAACGATAAAATTACTTGAATCGAACATCAAAGAAGAATACAGACCACACAAAGCCGAACTACGCGGTACACTTGACGCACTCAAGCAGTCAATGCGTGAAAACAACGTTGACATATCGCTTGTACTTCCGATTGCCACGAACGTAAAGCAATCAACAACAATAAATAACTTCGCCGCATCAATAAACGGTATTGACGGTATTTATTCACTCGGCAGTCTGCACCCTATGCAATCTGATTGGGAAAGTGTTTTGTATGACATCAAAGAAAAAGGGCTTAAAGGTATCAAGCTACACCCCGAATATCAGCAATTTTACATCGACAGCAAAGAATCAATACAAATTCTGAAAAAATGTGAGGAACTCGACCTTATAACCGTACTTCATTCGGGCAAAGATATAGGTATCGATCCGCCTGTTCACTGTACTCCCGAAAGGCTTTCTCACGTTCTTGACTACGTTAAAGGCGACAAAATCGTTGCCGCACATTTGGGCGGCTGGAAGTTATGGGACGATGTCGAAAAATACCTTGTCGGCACACCGATATATTTTGACACAGCCTTTACGCTTAACTTTATCACAGATGAACAGCTTTTACGCATAATCAAAAATCACGGCAGTGAAAAAATACTTCACGCGACAGATTCACCTTGGGAAAAGCAAGGTCGAATGGCAAAACATTTATCTACCTTACCTCTTTCAGAGGAAGATTGTAACAATATTTTTTACAAAAATGCGAAAAAACTTCTGAAAATAGGTTGAGTTAAAACGAATAATACGATATAATAATAGTATATGGCTATAAGCATTTTGCGTATAGTCCGATTTTGTTAATTTAGGAGCAGAAATATGTTCAATAATGATATAAGTATAGACTTAGGCACTGCGACGGTGCTTGTCTATATCAAAAACAAGGGCATTGTACTGCGTGAGCCGACCGTTATCGCGGTAAACACCAAAACAAACGAAGTTTGTGCCGTAGGCAAAGACGCACTCGCAATGCTCGGAAGAACTCCGCCGCATATACAGGCCGTTCGTCCGCTTATTGACGGTGTAATTTCAAATCTTACGCTTACACAGGAAATGATTAAACATTTCTTTTCAAAAATATTTTCACGAACAATCGGTCACCCACGCATAATGATGTGCGTTCCGAGCGGTGTTACGGACGTTGAACAAAGAGCCGTAATTGAGGCGGCAAGAGATGTCGGTGCAAAAGATATTTACATTATCGAAGAACCTGTTGCTGCGGCACTCGGTGCAGGGTTTGATATTTCACGTCCGCACGGTACTATGGTTGTGGACATAGGCGGAGGTACAACCGACATTGCAGTATTATCGCTTGGCGGTATCGTTGTCAGCCGTTCGCTGAAAATCGCCGGTGACGAATTTAACGAGGCGATTATTCGTTATATGCGCAAAGAAATGGGTATGATTATCGGTCCGCGAACAGCCGAAAGAATTAAAATGGAAATCGGCGGTGTTATACCGCGTTCAAATGAGCTGTTATGCAAAGCAAAAGGTATCAGCGTACTTTCGGGGCTTCCGAAAGAAGTAACTATTTCTTCAAACGACCTATACCCCGCATTTGATGATTTTGTTTATAATATGACTGAGAGAATTAAGGAAGTGCTTGAAGAAACACCTCCCGAACTTCACGGTGACATTATACAAGACGGAATAATAATGACAGGCGGCGGTTCTTTGATTTACGGTTTGGACAAGCGTATTTCGGACGACATCGGCGTCAAAGTGGTGCTTGCACCGGATATAATCGACTGCGTTGCAAAAGGTGCGGGAATTGCACTTGACAATATCGACACAGTTACCGAGCCGACTCATATATTCCACAAAAAAGCATACATCAGAGATTAAAAAAGAGAGGATATATTAATTATGAAAAACGAACCAATCACACTAACAAACGTAGAAATCCAAAAAATTCTTCCGCACCGTTATCCGTTTTTGCTTATAGACAAAATCGTTGATTTTGAAGAAGGCAAAAGCATAACAGGTATCAAAAACGTAACGGCAAACGAACCTCAATTTACAGGTCACTTCCCGGGTAACCCAATTATGCCGGGCGTACTTATTACAGAGGCACTTGCACAAGTCGGTGCTGTAATGCTTTTGTCAATGCCTGAAAACAGAGGCAAACTCGGTGTATTCACAGGTATCAACAATTTCAAATTCCGCCGTCAGGTAGTTCCGGGCGATACATTGGAGCTTCACGCTGATTTGGTTACTTACCGTCACGGAATGGGTAAAGCAAACGTAAAAGCAACAGTAGGCGGTCAAGTTGCGGCAGCAGGCGAAATCAGCTTTGCGGTTGTTGACAATATTGCAAACGAGGACTGATGATAAAAAACGATGAATGTTTGGACGATTTGCAAAACGGTCTTTTCATAATTCAAAAGAAAAACGGTTTCAAGTTTGGTATTGACGCTGTTTTATTATCCGATTTTGCAAAGGAAACAAGGTCTAAAAAAACACTTGATTTATGCACAGGTACAGGTATTGTACCCTTGCTTTTATCCGCAAAAACAAACACACCGAAAATTTTCGGTCTTGAAATACAGGAAGATATTGCACAAATGGCACAGCGCAGTGTGGAACATAACAAGCTTGAAGATCGTATTTCCATAGAATGCGGCGATTTAAAAAACGCCGTTTCTATATACGGTCGTGACAGTTTTGACAAAATAACCTGCAATCCGCCGTATATGAAGTGCGGCAGCGGTAATCAAAATGATATTGACACAAAATCAATTTCACGTCACGAGGTTATGTGTACTGTTGATGACGTTATAAATGTCAGTGCAAAACTGCTTATTCCGAAAGGCAGATTTTTTATGATTCACAGACCTAACAGACTTGTAGACATTATGTGTGCCATGCGTAAATACAAAATAGAGCCGAAGCGTATGCGTTTCGTCCATCCATCATATGATAAAGTACCGAATATGGTATTAATCGAGGGTATGCGTGACGGCGGTGAGGAATTAAAGCTTTTGCCGCCGCTTTATGTGTATAATCAAGACGGTACTTATTCCGATGAAATTCACAAGATTTACAGAAATTAACAAATAAAACGAAAGAAGTGATAAATGTGTTAGAGTACGATGAGTACAGACTAAAGCTGCAAGGCTTTGAAGACAGCATAAACGATTTGAGGGATTCACTTTGACATCGCAGGTGCGGAAAGTGAAATAACAAAACTTGAAGAACAAAGTGCCCAGCCCGGATTTTGGGACGATATGGATAATTCACAGAAAGTTCTTCAAAAAACAAAGCAATTAAAAGACAAGGTTGAGGCATTTAACAGCCTTGTTTCAAAATGGGAAGATACACTTGTTTTAATCGACCTTGCAAACGAGGAAAACGACGAAAGTATGTTACCCGATGTTGTTTCGGCAACTGAAGAAATCGAGGCGGATATTGACAAAATGACGCTTGAAACCCTTTTGAGCGGTCATTACGACAAAAGCAACGCAATTATGACGTTCCACGCAGGTGCAGGCGGTACAGAGGCACAGGATTGGTGCGAAATGCTTATCCGTATGTATCAAATGTGGGCGCAGAAAAACGGCTATACCGCAACTGTTCTCGATTCGCTTCCGGGTGACGAGGCAGGTATTAAAAGCTGTACAATAGAAATCGACGGTCTTAATGCTTACGGCTATCTTAAAGCCGAAAAAGGCGTACACCGTCTTGTGAGAATTTCACCTTTCAACTCCGCCGGCAAGCGTATGACTTCATTC
>ENA-UPXC01003443-UPXC01003443.1-human-gut-metagenome-genome-assembly--contig:-NODE-3443-length-16404-cov-3.643413_pt1 | contig 16404 bp, 7 predicted proteins | sample MGYA00250047_ERZ773371 | MGnify/ENA primary metagenome ERZ773371 (study PRJEB29103, sample SAMN06111975) | human gut metagenome | biome: human gut; feature: ankylosing spondylitis patient; material... | reverse complement strand
AATATATTTCGAAATACTTAACTGGTTTTCTAAACTAAGGCCTTCTTGTTTATAGCGACTCGTATTTTGCAGATACATACCTGTCTCAGAAGTAATGTCTGTCAACTGATTCTCACGCTTAAAACTTTCAATATTGGCATCTACACTGCCCAGTTCACGTTCTATTATAATTAGCCTTTCATTAATAAACTTAGAGGTATTGACAGCAATCTGATTTTTATCATTAATGACATCCTCATTATAAACGGCAATAAGCATATTCAGGATGTCTTCAGATCGAGCTGTAGATACATCGTCCAGGACAAGGTTAATGATCGTTGCGGTTTTGCTGGCAAGAGAAATTTTTATTCTATTTTGATAACCTTCAACAACCTTTTCCATATTTGATTTAACAACATAAATAGGCTTTGCATAGAAAGCATCTGTATAGTATAAGCTGGGAGTTATGACCACTGTACCGACAGGAGTGGAAACTGTATCGTTTAAATGAACATCTATCGTTTCTGTAGAACGAAGTTCTTCATCGCCGATGGTTAAAGTTAAATCGGAAAGCTTCACTGTAACAGAATCAACAGGAGTCACTTTCATTTCTATAACCTGTCGTTCCTCTGATTCTGGAAATGAGACCGTTATTGGAGAATGGGTATAAAGTTCATCATCACGTAAACCATTCTTTACTGTATAGCTCATATCCAAATGCAGACGACGAGCAACTTTTTCCATCAAATTGCGAGACTGAAAAACAAGTACTTCATTATCCACATTACGTTTGCCACCGAAAAAAGAAATATCTGCAAAAGCGGAAGACTCACTCATATTTCCTCCCTTAGAATCGTCTCGGATAAGTACAGAAGCCTTACGACTATATACTTTAGAAGAGGATTTCAAATAAAAAAAAGCAAAGCCTATACAAATTAAAACAGACAGGACAAACCAATACCAATTGACAAAAATAAGACGAAAAATATCAATAAGATTTATTTCTAAATCTTGTTCACGAATATCATTATTATTTTGTGATTCTGTATTCATTTCGTTATTTTATTCCAAAAATTATTTAAACATAGTTACTAAAAGGGAAGTAATAGACGCTAATACGGAGACAGCAGACAACCATACTCCAACCGAATTGTTCGAATTTATACGGCTTTGACCCGTCTTTGCCTTATTAGGCTCTACGTAGACAATATCATTCTGTTGTAGATAATAACAAGGGGATTGGAAAATATCCGAAGAACGTAAATCATGATATAAAATACGACGCTTGCCATCCTTCTCACGAATCACAGCTACTCGGTCACGACGACCATAAATAGTCAAATCACCGGCCATACTCAAAGCCTCTAACAAAGTGATACGGTCACCGGAAATATCGAATGTACCCGGACGAGCCACCTCTCCCATTACAGAAACTTTAAAGTTCAGAAACTGAACGGTAACAATTGGATCCTTTATTAAATCCTCATTCATTAGCTTTTGCTTAATTAGCTCAGTAACCTGCATACGGGTTAAGCCTTCTACATGTATTTTACCCAGAATAGGAAAATCAATATCGCCATTCTGATCAACAAGATAGCCCAGTAAACGTTGTTGAGTAGTAGTTTGAGCACCTATCTGAAAAGTAACTACAGGCATATTAAATGGTAATGCTAACTCTGGATCCTTACTATTCACAAGGATAGCCAATAGGTCATCCTTATGAATAATCACTTCGTAATTCTTATCAATATTCTCTTCTTTTATTGTGGCAATATCCTGTAAGTAAAGTACCTCTTTAGGGGCCGAACAAGATACCAATAAGGTAATCAAGCACAATAAAAAATAATGTTGAACTTTTGTATTCATAAAAAACACTTATAAATTTTCACTTAATTTATTTCTCTCCCATTTCATCCCACGGATAAGGATTCTCTTCCAAAGCCTTTAGCTGTTCCACAACCTCACGCTCCTCGTCTGTCAACTTACGACTTTCCCAACTATCCATAATAGCACGAGCCTCCTGAGCCAATTCTCTATCAAAAACTTCACCATAACAGGCAACCAATAACTGACATTTCAATAAAGAGGATTTCAGATGTTCAAGCACTTTCCAACTGCGTTCGAGAATAACCTGTATTTTCTCTTCCTTATCACCATTATTATAAATAGTGGCATTATACGCTGCCAAAAGAGCTACGCAAAGAGAAGCTTCCTCTTCGGAAGTACTGCCATGTTCACAACTAAGAGCTTCCGCATAATTATAGACATCTGCATTAAGCTGCTGAAAATGATCGGCATAAATAGGTTCCCCATCCAAACCGAGACAAAGAAGTTCGGACGCAATGCAATGCAATGCATCTATTTCGGACTGTAAAGACATAAATAGATTGACGATTATTCCCTATGCGATCATGACCATCATCCGATTATAATACATAGGTACGTTGACAATTAAGAATTTACGGAAGGTTGAATTATTTTTCAACCATATTTAAATTAACTGGTTCTATTAAAGAGGGGTGAATAAAGGCAGTGGCTATCGCCATAACGCCTTGAATGGAAACAACTACACGACGGTCTCCCTTTACACGAACAAATTCTCCTTCAACACCTTCGAAAAGCCCTCCGGTAACACGAACACGCTCTCCCTTCTTAAAGGTGATGGTAGTGGGATCGAGATACACAACTTGCTGATCATGGCTACCGGCAACAGCAATAAAACTGCGCATCTGAGTTTCCGGTATGGTGATAGGCTGGTTGGTTTCCCTGTCCATAATATAACGAATAGGCAATTGAGTACCCGCAGTCGTTTTCATTTCATCAATTTGAAGTCTGGAGGCATATACGAATACTAAATTATGAACGACAGGAACCAATTTACGTATTTTCCTCTCCCCCTTAACCACATATTCATAACGCATGGGAATAAAGTTTTCTATATTCCGATCGTCAAGATATTGTTTAAATGCGAGTTCACGACTATAGGTAATGCGAAGAGCATACCAAGCTAAACCGGTAGATTTATTCACAAATGGATATACTTTGGGGACATCGGGATAAAGAAATATTTCCCGATCAAGTGGATTAATTCAATTATTATTGATCTTGTATTCATTTACTTCTATTCATTCCCCTATCCCAGGTGGTCAGATTCAAAAAGTATAGAATCACACAGATGTTCTTTTTCGAAGCGCAAAGATATAACCTTTTTCTATATATACAAAGTGCTTTATCAAAAAAAATGTTCCACAAGATTCAATACATATATAACAGTCTGAATAATAAAGCTATAAAGTCTATGATTTTCATCTATGTATCAATCACATAAAAGAGAGATTCCAAACAAGAGTCTGTGAATCGACTCCGAACACATTCCTTTTCTTTGAATTGCAGACAAAACATGGGAAGAAAAATCTCTTATCATTCGGTATAAACTTTCAATTGTCGGGTAGAAAACTATTATTCCCTCTTTTTATAATCTACGATTTAAAGCTTTGGTTTATATTTCACTGAAGACTACTTTTCCTTCTATGGAGAGATACTTATTTTAGGAAGAGTAACAATAATGAATAAAGTTATGCCGACAGGATATGCCATAAAAAAAGCTGCGTGACAGTGGTCCGTCACGCAGCTTCTATTCAAAAGTATCTCAATCTCAATAAAGATTACTTATATTCTTCCCAGCTTTTTATAGCAATATCATCAATACTCATCGTACAAAAAGCACTGATAAATGCGCTTGCCAAACGAGCATTGGTAATTAACGGAATATTCAAATCAATAGCTGCACGACGGATTTTATATCCGTTGTCAAGTTCTCCGGCCGTAAGATTCTTCGGAATATTGACCACCATATCTATCTCCTTATTATGAAGCATTTCAAGAGCCTGCGGGTACTGATCCGTCTCGCTCGGCCAGTAAACAAGTGTACTTTCGATACCGTTTTCCGCAAGCGTACGATGTGTTCCTCCGGTAGCAAAAAGTTTATAACCCTTATCTACCAGCATACGCGCAGCTCCCATCATATCTACTTTCTGCTTCGGAGTGCCGGTAGACAGAAGAATGTTCTTTTTTGGAATACGGTAACCCACGGAAAGCATCGCTTTCAGAATTGCACAGGAAGTATCACTTCCGATACAACCCACTTCACCGGTAGAAGCCATATCTACCCCCAGTACGGGATCAGCTTTCTGCAAACGGTTAAATGAAAACTGAGATGCTTTGATACCGACATAATCGAGTTCGAAAAGATTTTTCGAAGGTTTCTCTACCGGAAGACCGAGCATCACTTTTGTAGCCAGTTCGATAAAGTTGATCTTCAACACCTTGCTGACAAACGGAAAACTACGCGAAGCGCGAAGATTACATTCGATCACCTTGATGTCATTCTCACGGGCCAGATACTGGATATTGAACGGACCGGAGATATTCAGCACCTTTGCAATCTCACGACTGATACGCTTGATACGGCGAACCGTTTCTACATAAAGTTTTTGCGGCGGGAATTGAATGGTCGCATCACCGGAATGTACGCCGGCAAACTCGATATGCTCACTGATAGCATAAGCGATAATCTCGCCGTTTTGAGCCACAGCGTCCATCTCCACTTCTTTGGCGTGCTCGATAAACTGGCTTACCACTACCGGATGCTTCTTTGATACATTGGCTGCCAGTTTGAGAAAACGTTCCAATTCTTCTTGGTTGGAACAGACGTTCATAGCCGCACCACTTAACACATAGGACGGCCGGACAAGCACCGGAAAACCGACTTCATCGACAAATTCATTGATATCGTCCATCGAAGTAAGTTCTCGCCAACGGGGCTGATCTACCCCGATGCGGTCGAGCATGGCAGAGAACTTCTCACGGTCTTCGGCATTGTCGATGCTCTTGGCAGAAGTGCCGAGTATATTGACCTTCTGCGCATCCAGCCGCAAAGCAAGATTATTCGGAATCTGACCACCGGTAGAGACAATGACTCCATGCGGATTTTCCAGTTCGAGAATATCCATCACACGCTCGAAGGTCAGCTCATCGAAGTAAAGACGGTCGCACATGTCGTAATCGGTAGATACTGTCTCCGGATTATAATTGATCATGACGCTGCGCCAGCCTTCCTTGCGGATCGTATTCAACGCCTGCACGCCACACCAGTCGAATTCTACGGAAGAACCGATACGATAAGCACCGGAACCTAACACAACGATCGATTTACGATCGCCTAAATAGGTTACATCATTGGCCACACCACTATAAGTGAGATACAGATAATTGGTCTGTGCCGGATATTCGGCGGCCAAAGTATCGATCTGCTTTACAACCGGAAGCACACCTACACTTTTACGATGCTTGCGGATAAAAAGAATGCCCTCTTCCATATCGCCTTCATAGCCGATGGCACGGGCTATCTGAAAGTCTGAGAAACCTTGCCGCTTGGCTTGCTTCAACAGTTCGAGAGGTAACTCTGCGATCTGTTTATGATTGTTTCCCCAGCTATGCAACTCTTCGGAAGTACGCATGATGTTCATCAACTTCTGAAGAAACCACTTATCTATTTTCGTCAGTTCGTGCACCTGATCGATCGTATAGCCGGCACGGAAGGCCTTAGAAATAACAAAGATACGTTTATCCGTAGGTTCCCGCAACGCTTTATCGATGTCGGCGATGACAAGTTCCTTGTTTTCTACAAAGCCGTGCATCCCCTGCCCTATCATGCGAAGCCCTTTCTGGATAGCTTCTTCAAAAGTACGTCCGATTGCCATCACTTCACCTACCGACTTCATGGAAGAACCCAACTCTTTATCGACGCCATGAAATTTACCTAAATCCCAACGGGGAATTTTGCAGACAACATAGTCCAATGCCGGTTCGAAGAAAGCACTGGTCGTTTTCGTTACAGAGTTCTTCAAATCGAACAATCCATAGCCGAGCCCTAATTTGGCGGCAACGAAAGCCAACGGATAACCTGTTGCCTTGGAAGCCAATGCGGATGAACGTGAAAGGCGGGCATTAACTTCGATCACGCGATAATCTTCCGATTCGGGATCGAATGCATACTGCACGTTACATTCACCCACGATGCCGATGTGGCGTATAATGCGAATGGCAAGCTCGCGCAATTTATGATATTCTTTATTCGTCAACGTCTGAGAGGGAGCTATAACGATAGACTCACCGGTATGGATCCCCAACGGATCGAAATTTTCCATATTACAAACCGTAATACAGTTATCGAACCGGTCACGCACCACCTCATATTCCACCTCTTTCCATCCTCGCAACGATTTTTCTACCAGCACCTGCGGAGAGAAAGCAAAAGCTTTTTCCACAAGTACATTCAGTTCCTCTTCATTGTCGCAGAAACCGGAACCGAGTCCGCCAAGAGCGTAGGCGGCACGGACAATCACCGGATAACCTAAAGCAGTAGCGGCACGACGGGCATCTTCCACATTCTCCACCGCTTCGCTCTTGATGGTTTTTACATCGATCTCATTCAGTTTTTCTACAAAGAGCTCCCGGTCTTCCGTGTCGATAATGGCCTGTACGGGTGTACCCAACACTTTCACATTGTATTTTTCAAGAATGCCTTCCTTATAAAGGGCCACACCACAGTTGAGCGCGGTCTGTCCACCGAAAGCGAGCATAATACCGTCCGGTTTCTCCTTCTGAATAACTTTCTCCACAAAATAGGGAGTGACGGGGAGAAAATAAATCTGATCGGCTACTCCTTCACTGGTCTGCACCGTAGCAATGTTCGGATTGATAAGAATCGTTTCTATCCCCTCTTCTTTCAAGGCTTTCAACGCTTGCGATCCGGAATAATCGAACTCACCGGCTTCGCCGATTTTCAAAGCGCCGGAGCCGAGAAGCAATACTTTCTTTATATTTTGTTCTTTCATTATAGTCGGTTATTTTAGCAGATTTACAAATTCATCAAACAAGAACTCCGTATCCGTCGGCCCACTGGCAGCTTCGGGATGAAACTGTGCAGAGAACCAAGGATTTGTCTTATGCCGGATACCTTCGTTCGAACCATCGTTCATATTGATAAATAGGGGTTCCCAATCGGCACCCAATGTATTGTTGTCTACTGCATAACCATGATTCTGGCTGGTAATAAAACAACGTTCCGTCCCCACCATGCGTACCGGTTGGTTATGACTGCGATGTCCGTATTTCAATTTGTATATCCTGGCGCCCCCGGCTTTCGAAAGCAACTGGTTGCCCATACAGATACCGAAAATAGGTAGTTTCGTATTCTGCATCGCTTTACGGATGTTTTGTACGGCAGCATCGCAGGTATCAGGGTCGCCCGGCCCATTGGAGATAAACAGTCCATCAAATTCCAGTTCATTGAAATCATAATCCCAAGGAACACGGATCACCTCGACATCACGCTTCAACAAGCAACGGATAATATTTGTCTTTACACCGCAATCTACAAGTACAACTTTCCTCTTTCCTTCTCCCTGGTTATACCGGATGACCTCTTTGCAACTGACTTTATCTACATAGTTGATTCCTGCGTAAACTGCTTCAAGAGCATTCTGCTGATCATCATCGAATATGATCTGTCCCATCATTACCCCATGCTCACGCAGCACCTTAGTAAGTTCGCGGGTATCTATTCCTGTGATCCCGGGCACTTGCTCACGCTTCAACCAATCGGCAAGGCTCTCCACTGCATTCCAGTGACTGTATTCCTCCGAATAATCACTTACAATAATGGCTTCCGCATGGATTTTTTCACTTTCCATAAAAGTAGCCAGTCCATTGGGCTCGACCGTAAAAGGAGGTACCCCGTAATTACCTACCAACGGATAAGTAAGAGTCATCAACTGGCCGGCATACGAAGGGTCGGTCAAACTCTCCGGATAACCTGTCATGGCGGTATTGAAAACCACTTCACCTGCCACCGGCTTTTCGTAGCCAAACGACTTGCCATGAAAACGGCTCCCGTCGTTGAGGATTAAAGTTACATTTCGCATCTTTTATATTTACGATTTGACGATTTACTATTTACGATTGAAATTACCTTTTGGATTTACGATTGGACGATTTACTATTTACGATTGAAATTACCATTTTATTTGTGACCGAAGTCCTTTTCTACTTGTTTATTTAAACAGTGACCTTAATCGTAATTCGTAAATCGTCTAATCGTAAATCTCCTCGATTGTATCTCCTCGATCATAAATCTCAAAATTGGTATACTTGTTCTATATAATTTATAAATGCTTCATTCAACAGCTTCACGCCACCCGGTGTAGGATAGTCCCCACTGAAATACCAATCTCCACTATGATTAGGGCAAGCCTCATGCAAACCGCTCAAAGGCTGATATACAATTTCCACTTTGGCTTTTGTGCCCTTCGGAGTAAGCAACTCCACCATCTTGGCAGAAATTTCTTCATCAGTGAACGGCGCATAAATTTCTTTCACATAGTTCACCATCTGCTCTTTCGGCAGTCCCGCCTGGTCTTTCGATTTACGGTAAGCAGCGGCGATCACATCTTTCATGTCCCGGTCTTTCAGTAATTCGACTGCCGCTTTAAAAGCAATAAACTCACTCATCTTTGCCATATCGATGCCGTAATAATCGGGATAACGTACTTGTGGAGAAGAACTCACAATAACAATCTTCTTCGGCCCCAGTCGATCGAGAATGCCGATGATACTTTGGCGGAGTGTTGTGCCCCGCACAATGCTGTCATCGATAATCACCAAATTATCAATACCGGCACGCAAACTACCGTAGGTAATATCATACACATGGGCCGCCAAGTCATTGCGACTGTTGCCTTCGGCAATAAAGGTGCGCAGTTTGATATCTTTGATAGCCACCTTTTCGCTACGGATACGCCGGGAAAGTATAAGTTCCAGTTCCTCCATGTTCGGATTATGCCCCAAAGAGGCTATCTGCCGTACTTTCTCTTCATTGAGATAGTTGTCCAGCCCTTCGAGCATTCCATAAAACGCCACTTCGGCCGTATTGGGGATAAAGGAAAAAACCGTATGGTCAAGGTCATTATTGATCGCCTTCAAAATACGCGGGATTAATTTCTCACCCAGCAGTTTGCGTTCCTTATAGATATCCACATCACTCCCCCGGGAGAAATAAATACGCTCAAAAGAACATGCCCTTCTCTGACGGGACTTATTGATCTGAGTAGTGCGGAGCTGGCCCGCCTTGTTGATAAGGAGTGCCTGCCCCGGCTGAAGTTCTTTAATCTCTCCGACAGGTACATTAAGGGCAGTTTGTATGACAGGCCTTTCGGAAGCCAAGACGGCAATTTCGTCATCCTGATACCAAAATGCAGGACGAATGCCCCACGGATCACGGATTGCAAATGATTCACCGCTTCCTGTCAATCCGCAAATGACATATCCCCCATCCCACTCTTTACTGGAAGAACGCAGCACGTTGGCAAGATCGATATGCTCTTCGATATAGTTGGTCACCCCCATACCTGTCAGTCCCTCCGCCTCTGCCAGATTGAAAAGACGCTCCACTTCACGATCAAGGCGATGTCCTACCTGCTCGAGCATGATATAAGTATCGGCATATTTACGGGGATGCTGACCGATAGCTGTAAGACGGGCAAAAATCTCATCCACATTTGTCATATTGAAATTACCGCAAAGTGCCAGATTCTTGGCACGCCAGTTATTTCTTCTCAAGAAAGGATGAACATAAGAGATACCCGATTTTCCGGTAGTAGAATAGCGTAAATGCCCCATATAAGCCTCTCCGGCAAAAGGCAGATTACGTTTGGCAAAGCCGGCATCGTGCAACTGTTCGGAAGTCAGGTCCTTAAAATTGCCCTGTACCGTTTCAAATATTTCAGTAATAGCTCCCGACCCCAACGCGCGTTCACGGAACATATATTCCTCACCGGGATTGGCAGCGAGCTTCACACAGGCAAGTCCGGCACCTTCCTGCCCACGGTTGTGTTGCTTCTCCATCAAAAGATAAAGTTTATTCAACCCGTACATCCAAGTGCCATACTTTTTTTCGTAATACTCCAAAGGCTTAAGCAGGCGTATCATGGCAACGCCACATTCATGCTTTAATTGTTCCATAATAATAATGTGCCAATATGCCAATGTGGTAATGTGCCAATTGGCTGCGCACACAATATATTAATTATTGATATTATTTATTTTCAGTTCATTGGCAAATCCCTTCATTGCCACATTGGCTAATCGACAAATTGCCTCATTGGCACATTATTCTACCGTTACCGACTTCGCCAGATTTCTCGGCTGGTCCACATCCATGCCTTTGCACACAGCTACATGATAGGCCAGCAACTGCAAAGGCACAGTAGTAACCAACGGATCGAGACATTCCAGTGTTTCGGGAAGTTCAATGCAATAATCGGCTATCTTGCTTATCACCGTGTCTCCCTCGGTAACAACGGCTATCACTCTTCCTTTACGGGCCTTGATTTCCTGTATATTACTAAGCACTTTTTCGTACATACCGTTTTGAGTGGCAATCACCACTACCGGCATCTCCGCGTCGATCAATGCAATGGGACCATGCTTCATCTCGGCAGCAGGATACCCTTCAGCATGGATATATGAGATTTCTTTCAGCTTCAAAGCGCCTTCCAAAGCTACCGGATACGAATATCCGCGACCAAGATAGATAAAATTATGCGCATACGTGAATATTTTAGATAATTCTGCAATTTCATCATTTAGTTTCAATACTTTTTTCATTTTTTCAGGGATGAAATTCAGTTCACGCACAACACTGAGAAAATGAGCCTCATCGATGGTCTGTTTTTCACGTGCCAATGTCAAAGCCAGCATTGTGAGTACAGTGACCTGCCCGGTAAATGCTTTAGTGGATGCCACGCCAATCTCCGGTCCTACGTGGATGTACGAACCGGTATGTGTGGCACGCGGAATGGATGAACCGATCGCATTACAAATGCCGTAAATAAACGCACCGCGACTTTTTGCCAATTCTACGGCTGCCAATGTATCGGCCGTCTCGCCACTTTGCGAAATGGCGATCACAACATCATCTTCACCAATCACCGGATCACGATAACGAAATTCAGAGGCGTATTCTACCTCCACCGGTATACGGCAGAAACTTTCGATCAGATGCTTGCCGATCAATCCGGCATGCCAAGAGGTTCCACAAGCCACAATAATAAAGCGTTTTGCTTTCAAAAGCCTTTCCTTATAGTCGATAACGGCAGAAAGCACAACACTGGTACCTTCCACATTGACACGTCCGCGCATACAATCATGAATGCAATCGGGCTGTTCGAAAATCTCTTTCAACATAAAATGTGGGTAACCGCCTTTCTCAAGCTGTCCCAGGTTAAGTTCCACTTTAGTCACTTCGGGTGTCATTTCCACATTATTAAGATTAACCACCTTTAGTTCCTTGCCCCTGTGTATGACAGCAATTTCCTCATCTTCCAGATAAACCACTTTATCCGTATATTCTACAATGGGCGTGGCATCTGAAGCCAGAAAGAACTCATCTTCACCAATACCCACCACCAACGGACTACTTTTACGGGCAGCAATGATCTCGTCCGGACGGTCTTTTTCCAATACGGCAATGGCGTATGCACCGATCACCTCACGCAGTGCCAGTTGTACGGCGGTCAGCAAATCCAGATGATTGGTCACCTTCATGTATTCGATTAATTGTACGAGTACTTCCGTATCGGTACTGCTTTTAAATGTATAGCCTTTGGCCTGAAGTTTTTCTTTAAGAACGGCGTAGTTTTCAATGATACCGTTATGGATGAGAGCGAGATTTTCGGAGGAGGAATAATGAGGATGAGCATTAGCAGAACAAGGTTCTCCGTGAGTGGCCCATCGCGTATGCGCAATACCGATATTGCCAGAAATGTCTTTTTGTGTGACAAAATTTTCAAGATCGGAGACTTTTCCTTTCGTCTTATACACATTTAACTGCTGGTTGTTACTGATTAATGCTACCCCGGCACTGTCATATCCACGATATTCCAATCGCTTCAAACCTTTTACAAGGATGGGGTAGGCTTCTTTTTTACCAATGTAGCCTACAATTCCACACATATTATCCTATTTTTTTTGTTTTCGGGAGCAAATATACATATTATTAATAACACATAGATTAGTTTTTCTATAAAATATAGACATAAGAATAGGAAAAAGTGATTTTTATATCAAAAAGTTAATTTTTCTATTATTTTAATCTCAAAAAGAAAGATATTACAAATTAAAACCAAAACAACTTTCCACACTTTCATATTAACGCAAAAACAAGACTGCCCACTTTCAAATTATCACCACTAAACGAGATCAATCGAAATCGTGTAACACAAAACCAAATAAATAGTATCATTATGAAATTAAATCCATATTTTTGCAAAACATTTTGATAGACAAAACTGGTATTATCATACAATAAAGCTAAAAAGAATGAGAAAAAGAGAACTTTTTATCAGCCAAACAAAGAAATCACCTTACCAACGACAACCCGAACAGTTGGGATTGTATGATGCAGCAAATGAACACGATGCATGCGGAGTTGGCATGTTGGTAAACATTCATGGAGAAAAATCGCATGATATCGTAGAGTCGGCACTAAAAGTGCTCGAAAACATGCGTCATCGCGGTGCTGAAGGAGCTGACAACAAAACAGGAGACGGCGCAGGTATCTTGTTACAGATTCCCCATGAATTTATCTTGTTGCAAGGTATCCCTGTCCCCGAAAAAGGGCGTTACGGCACCGGACTGCTCTTTCTGCCTAAAAACACCAAGGCACAGGCAGACATCCTGAGTATCATCATCGAAGAGATAGAAAAAGAAGGACTCACGTTGATGCACCTGCGTAATGTACCTACTTGTTCCGAAATTTTAGGAGAGTCGGCATTAACAGCAGAGCCGGAAATCAAACAGGCATTTATCACCGGATTCACAGAAACGGAAACAGCCGACCGGAAATTATATATAATAAGGAAAAAGATCGAAAACCGGATAATGAAATCAACAATCTCCGGGAAAGAAGATTTTTATATCGTTTCGCTCTCAACCAAAAGCATTATATATAAAGGTATGCTCTCATCGTTGCAATTGCGCAACTACTTCCCGGACCTTACAAACAGTTACTTCACCAGTGGGCTGGCATTGGTACACTCCCGTTTCAGTACCAACACTTTTCCTACATGGGGATTAGCGCAGCCCTTCCGCCTACTGGCGCACAATGGCGAAATAAACACAATCAGGGGAAATCGCGGATGGATGGAAGCACGCGAAAGCGTACTCTCTTCTCCTGCCCTCGGCGACATCAAAGAGATACGCCCCATTATCCAACCGGGCATGAGCGACAGTGCATCACTGGATAATGTCTTGGAGTTTCTCGTCATGTCCGGACTCAGCCTGCCGCATGCAATGGCAATGCTCGTACCGGAATCATTTAATGAAAAAAATCCGATCAGTGAAGATTTGAAAGCTTTCTACGAATACCACTCTATCCTGATGGAACCTTGGGATGGTCCTGCCGCACTGTTATTTAGTGACGGGCGGTATGCCGGTGGCATGCTCGACCGCAATGGGCTGCGTCCGGCACGCTACCTCATCACCAAAAATGACATGATGGTAGTAGCCAGTGAAGTAGGTGTTATGGATTTCGAACCGGGAGATATAAAAGAAAAAGGCCGCCTGCAACCGGGAAAAATATTATTGGTTGATACGGAAAAAGGAGAAATATACTACGACCACGAACTGAAAAAACAACTGGCGGATGCCAAACCTTACCGTACTTGGTTGGCGACTAACCGTATTGAACTGGACGAACTGAAAAGCGGGCGCAAAGTATCACATAGTGTAGAAAGATATGAGCAAATGCTGCATGTATTCGGCTACTCCAAAGAAGATGTCGAGAAAATTATCACTCCGATGGCTACTACCGGAGCAGAACCTATCAGTTCTATGGGTAATGATACGCCGCTCGCTATACTTTCGGATCAGCCGCAATTACTATACAATTACTTCCGGCAGCAATTTGCGCAGGTGACCAATCCTCCCATCGACCCGATCCGGGAAGAGCTGGTAATGTCACTGACGGAATATATCGGTGCCGTAGGAATGAACATTCTCACCCCAAACGAAAGCCACTGCAAAATGGTACGCCTCAACCATCCTATCTTAAGCAATGCACAATTGGATATTCTTTGCAATATCCGCTACAAAGGGTTCAAAACGGTGAAGCTGCCTATGTTATTTGAAATTTCCCGTGGTAAGGCCGGCTTACAGGAAGCATTAATTACCATATGCAAGCAGGCGGAAGAATCAGTGGCGGAAGGTGTGAACTATATCATACTGACGGACCGGGATGTGAATGCCACGCATGCAGCCATTCCTTCGCTACTGGCAGTAAGTGCCGTACACCATCATCTTATCTCGGTAGGAAAACGTGTACAAACCGCTCTTGTAGTTGAAAGTGGCGAGATACGCGAAGTAATGCACGCTGCCCTGTTGCTTGGTTTCGGGGCAAGTGCCTTGAATCCATATATGGCCTTTGCCATACTCGACAAACTGGTTGCCCGAAAAGAGATCCAACTCGACTATGCCACTGCAGAAAAGAATTACATCAAAGCTATCTGCAAAGGATTGTTCAAAGTGATGAGCAAAATGGGGATCAGCACCATCCGTTCATATCGTGGTGCGAAAATATTCGAGGCCATAGGTCTGAGCGAGGAATTGAGCAATGCTTATTTTGGCGGTCTCCCGTCACGAATCGGCGGAATCCGGCTTGAGGAAATAGCAAGAGACGCCGTTTTTTCAGTTGAAAGTGGAAAATTGAAAGTGGAAAGTTCTATGCAGCAGGAAGACGTAGCAAACTCTCAAAACAGCTCTCAACCAAATAACTTTCAACTTTCAACTCTCAACTTTCAACTAAACAACAGGGGGTTGTATTCTTTCCGGAAAGATGGAGAAAAGCACGCTTGGAATCCGGAAACAATCAGCACACTGCAACTGGCTACGCGTTTGGGTAGTTACAAAAAATTCAAAGAGTTTACTTCTATGGTAGACAACAAAGAAGCCCCCATTTTTTTGCGAGACTTCTTTGCATTCAAACGTAACCCCATCAACATAGACCGCGTAGAACCAATAGAAAATATTATGCGCCGTTTCGTAACCGGTGCCATGAGTTATGGTTCCATTAGCCGTGAAGCACACGAAGCAATGGCAATAGCCATGAATAAAATTCACGGACGTAGCAATACAGGCGAAGGTGGAGAAGATGCAGCACGTTTCATCCCCCGTGCGGATGGAACAAGCCTGCGAAGTGCCATCAAGCAAGTAGCTTCCGGACGCTTTGGGGTAACAACGGAATATCTTGTCAATGCGGATGAAATACAGATTAAAATAGCCCAAGGAGCAAAGCCCGGCGAAGGCGGGCAGTTACCGGGATACAAGGTGGACCAGGTGATAGCTAAAACCCGCCATTCCATACCGGGCATCTCACTCATATCTCCCCCGCCCCATCATGACATCTACTCCATAGAGGATCTGGCACAGCTTATCTTCGATTTAAAAAATGTAAATCCGAAAGCCAAAATCAGCGTAAAGCTGGTAGCAGAAAGCGGAATAGGAACAATCGCCGCCGGCGTGGCGAAAGCAAAGGCCGATCTCATCGTGATATCGGGTGCGGAAGGCGGTACAGGCGCTTCTCCCGCTTCTTCCATTCGTTATGCCGGCATTTCACCGGAATTGGGACTGAGCGAAGCACAACAGACTTTGGTATTGAACGGACTGCGCGGGCAAGTCATGCTACAAGTAGACGGGCAGTTGAAAACCGGACGCGACATCGTACTAATGGCTATGCTGGGTGCCGAAGAATTCGGATTTGCAACTTCGGCATTGATCGTACTGGGTTGCGTAATGATGCGTAAATGTCACATGAATACCTGTCCGGTAGGCGTTGCCACTCAAAATGAAGAATTGCGTAAGCGTTTTCACGGCCGGAGTGAATATCTGGTCAACTTCTTCACTTTCTTGGCACAAGAAGTAAGGGAGTATCTTGCCGAAATCGGTGTGGAAAGACTGGATGATCTTATCGGGCGCACCGACCTCATCGAGCGCAAAGCCGATAATGGAAATCCCAAACATGCGCTCATCGACTTCAGTAAATTACTGGCACGAGTAGACAACAACGCTGCTAACCGCCATGTAGAAATACTTCATGCCGCACAAGATGCCATTGAGTATCAGAAGGAAATCTCACTGGAATATACGATTGCCAATACGGATCGCGCCGTAGGCGCCATGCTTTCGGGTGCAATCGCTGCCAAATATGGCGAAAACGGTCTGCCGGAACACACACTGAATATAAAATTCAAAGGTTCTGCCGGACAATCGTTCGGTGCATTTCTTACTCCGGGAGTCAACTTCAAACTG
>ENA-UPXC01003438-UPXC01003438.1-human-gut-metagenome-genome-assembly--contig:-NODE-3438-length-16429-cov-3.168297_pt1 | contig 16429 bp, 10 predicted proteins | sample MGYA00250047_ERZ773371 | MGnify/ENA primary metagenome ERZ773371 (study PRJEB29103, sample SAMN06111975) | human gut metagenome | biome: human gut; feature: ankylosing spondylitis patient; material... | reverse complement strand
GCTGCACCAGGCCGCGGCGAGCATGGACTTCACGCCCGATCCTGCTGAGATCAGCAAGGCCGTCGAGGAGCAGCTCGACACCATGTCCGCCCAGCTGGCGCAGAAGAATCTGACGCTGCGCATCAATCTGGCGCACATCGCGGCGGGAGTACAGATCTTTGCACCCGAAAGCACCTTTATCGCGCCGGACGCGGTCATTGAAGCGGGCGCGTCCATTTTGCCGGGCTGCCTGATTCGTCCGGGTTCTAAGGTGGGTGCGGGCGCTGTCATTGGTCCCAACACCATTCTGGAGCAGGCGGAGATCGGCGCTGGCACAAGCGTTAACAATTCTCAGGTTTATGAATCGGCTGTCGGCGCGCAGGCGACTGTTGGGCCTTTCGCATATATCCGTCCGGGCTGTCAGGTCGGCGATCACACGCGCATTGGTGATTTTGTCGAACTGAAAAAGGCGGTGATCGGCAACGGAACCAAGGTCAGCCATTTGACCTACATCGGCGACGCCGAAGTGGGCGAACGTGTAAACTTTGGCTGCGGCACGGTGGTTGTCAACTATGATGGCTATGTGAAGAGCAAGACCGTCATCGGGGACGATTGCTTCATCGGCTGCAACACCAATCTGGTCGCGCCGGTTTCTCTGGGCGACCGCGTATTCACCGCAGCGGGTACGACGGTCACCAAGGATGTGCCGGACGGCGCGCTGACTGTCGCGCGTGCGCGCCAGACCAATATCGAAGGCTGGAACGACCGACGCCGCGCTGCGCACCAGAAATAATCTTGAGATTCAAAATTTTGCAACACAAAAGAAGTACAATAAATGCAATATGCAGGGGGTATTGAAAACCATGATTGCTCACGGTAAAAACATCAAGATCTTCGCCGGCAATTCCCATCCGGCTCTCGCGATGCAGATCGCATCCGCACTCGGTCTGCCGCTTGGCAAGGCGACGGTGTCGCATTTTTCGGACGGCGAGATTTCGGTTTCCATTTCGGAAACCGTGCGCGGTTCGGATGTATTCCTGATCCAGTCTACCTGCGAGCCGGTCAACGACAACCTGATGGAGCTGCTCATCATGATCGATGCCTGCCGCCGTGCATCGGCAGGTCGTATCACTGCGGTAATCCCGTATTTCGGCTATGCGCGTCAAGATCGCAAGAGCAAGGCGCGTGACCCGATTTCGGCAAAGCTGGTTGCAAACCTGCTGACTACGGCGGGTGCAGACCGCATCCTGACCATGGATCTGCATGCGACCCAGATTCAGGGATTCTTTGATATTCCGGTCGATAACATGCTGGGTTCCTCGGTACTGATTCCGCATATCGCAGGTCAGTTTGGTGTTGCACGCGACGATATTGTCGTTGTATCTCCCGACCTGGGTTCGGTTGGCCGTGCGCGTAAGTTCACCACCAAGCTCGATCTCCCGCTCGCCATCATCGACAAGCGCCGCCCGAAGGCAAATGTCTCCGAAGTTATGAACATCATCGGCGATGTCAAGGGCAAGCGCGTGATGCTGATTGATGACCTGATCGACACCGCCGGCACGCTGGTGCACGCCGCAGAAGCGCTGATGGACAAGGGCGGCGCGACCGAGATTTACGCATGCGCGACCCACGGCGTTCTATCCGGTCCGGCAATCGAGCGCATCCAGAACAGCCCGATTAAGGAGCTGACCATTCTGGACACGATTGCACTGCCGCAGAACAAGATGATCGACAAGATCAAGGTTCTGAATGTTGCTCCGGTATTCACCGAGGCAATCGCACGCATCTACGAGGAAGCTTCGGTTTCCACCCTGTTCGACTAAGGACAACCAAAGCAAGGCGGGCAAGATTTCTTGTCCGCCTTTTGAAATGCGCTGCATGGTGCAGCGGAAACTGGGGTGAGGAAAAGGATGAGGATTTTAACGGTTGGCGATGTGGTCGGTGCACCCGGTCTGCATTGTCTCAAACGGCGGCTGCGCAGGCTGAAGCAGCAGCATAAAGCGGACTTTGTGATTGTAAACGGAGAGAATGCCTCTGGGGTAGGGATAACCCCCGCCCAGGCGGACGATATTTTCGATGCCGGAGCCGATGTGATTACACTTGGCAACCATGTTTGGAATAAGCGGCAGATAGTTTCTTATCTGGAGGACAACCGCTATGTTCTGCGTCCCGCCAATCTGGCGCCGCAGGCGCCCGGCGAAGGGTGGGGCATCTATGACGCGGCAGGCTGGCGCGTGCTGGTGATGAATCTCATCGGCAGATGTGAGATGGCGTTCGGTCCGGACAACCCGTTTTTGGCTGCGGATAAGATATTGAAGCGTGCCGAGGGTCAGTACGACGTTGCGGTGTGCGAGATCCATGCGGGTGCAACAAGTGAAAAGCTCGCGATGGGCTTTTATCTGGACGGCCGCTGCGCGGCGGTCTATGGCACGCACACCCATGTCCAAACTGCGGACGAGCGCATAAACCCCAAGGGAACCGGCTATATCACGGATATCGGTATGACCGGCCCGATCTGGTCGGTGTTGGGCGTGAAGCCTGAGCAGTCGATTGCGATGTTCCGCGGCGACCTGACTGAGTATTTCCAGACCGCGGAGGGAGAATGCGCCATCGGCGCGGCGCTGTTTGAAATCGACCCGTCAAGCGGCAAATGCCTGCATGTCGAGCGTATTTTTGACAGAGACGGTATATAGAGCATCAAAAAGCACTGTGCGGGTGAAAAACCTGCACAGTGCTTTTGTGTGAAGTTAAAGCGTCATAACCTGATCGCGGGCGGGACCGACTCCGAGCATGGAGATGCGGCAGCCGCAGATGCGTTCAAGAGCCTTGATATACGTCTGTACCGATTCCGGCAGTTCCTCAAAGGAGCGGCAGGAAGTGATATCCTCGGTAAAGCCGTCAAATTCCTCATAGATGGGGGTGCAGTGCGCGAGTTCGGCAAAGTCTGCGGGGAATTCCTCGATTCGTTTGCCCTTGTATGCATAGGCAACGCAAACCTTGAGCTTCGGCAGACCGCGCAGCGGGTCGATCTTATTGATGACCATTTCGGTCAGACCATTGACGCGGATGGCGTAGCGCGCAATGACAGCGTCAAACCAGCCGGTACGGCGCGGGCGACCGGTATTGGTGCCGAATTCACCGCCGGCATTGCGGATGTAGTCGCCGGTTTCGTCAAACAGTTCAGTCGGGAAAGGCCCCTTGCCGACGCGGGTGGTATAGCTTTTGAAAATACCCATGATATCGGTGATTGCGGTCGGACCGACGCCGGAACCGACGCAGCAGCCGCCGGCAACCGGATGGGACGAAGTGACATAGGGATAGGTTCCCATATCCAGATCGAGCAGCGTGCCCTGCGCGCCCTCAAAAAGAACCGATTTGCCTTCCTTCACTGCGTTCCAAGTTAGAATGGACGTATCCGCTACATGCGGGCGCAGGCGATCTGCATAGCTGCGATATTCTGCAAGTACGGATTCAATGTCGATGGGTTCACCGCCGTATACGCCGGTGATGACCTTATTTTTGCGTGCACATGCTTCTCGGAGGGATTCTTCAAAACGTTCGCCTACAAAATCATGCATGCGGACACCGATGCGCTCGGCTTTGTCCATGTAAGCGGGACCGATGCCTTTTTTGGTGGTGCCAATGTCGCCCTCTCCGCGCGCCTGCTCGGAAAGCGTATCCAATGCCAGATGCCAAGGCAGGATGCAGTGACAGCGCGCATCGATGAACAGTTTGTCCGCCGAAACGCCTTTTGCTGCCAGTTCGTCCATTTCAGAGAGAATACAGCGCGGGTCTACCACCACGCCCGGACCGATGATATTCACGCATGCAGGATATAAAATGCCGGAGGGAATCAGCTGGAGTTTGTACTTTGTGCCGTTTGCCACAACAGTATGACCGGCGTTGTTGCCGCCTTGGCTGCGCACGACCAGATCCGCCTGCGCTGCGAAAATATCAATGAACTTGCCTTTGCCTTCATCGCCCCACTGAGCGCCTAAAATGATTTTACCCGGCATGAAAGATATTGCCCCTTTCCAAAATAAGCAGAAAGATTAAAATTTCTATAGTTCTTCAGTTACGCATGGGATTATATCACTTTTGCCGTCTGTTTTCAATCAGATGGATGTTTAAAAATTAAATTTTTTGACTTTTTCTACAAGCCGAGTGTTTTTATGCGTAAAAATCATCGAATTACACAAAGTATTTGTTCAAGTTTGATGTAAAATTCCTGTTTCAGGCAGTGCGGGGCAGATAAAAATAAGAGTGACAGCCTTTGAAATGGCTGATATAATGAAAGCTAAGAGAAAAAAGCGGAGAGGAACGAAAATGCATTATTTAGATAATTCTGCAACCACGCGCGTGCTCCCGGAGGCTGCTGAGGCTGCAATGCAAGCGATGCTGAACGGGTTTGGAAATCCCTCCAGCCAGCACAGCCTTGGTATTGCCGCGGCGCGGCAGCTGAAAGCGTGCAGAGAGGCGGTTGCTGCTGCTTTGGGAGCGCAGCCGAATGAGCTTACATTTACCTCGGGCGGCACCGAGGCAATCAATACAGCGATTTTTGGTGCAGCATTCAAGAACCGCCATTTCGGCAAGCATATCATCACAACGGCAATCGAACATGCAGCGACCAAAAACGCTGCGGCGCGGCTGGAAGCCGAGGGATACGAGGTCACTTATTTGCAGCCGGACGCAGAGGGGCATATCGCGCTTGAGGACTTTGCGGCAGCGCTGCGGGAGGACACAGTGCTTGCGAGCGTGATGCTCGTCAATAATGAGGTCGGTACGGTGCTGCCGGTTGCGGAGATGGGCAGGCTGCTCAGCCGAAAATGCCCGAAGGCGCTGTTTCATGTGGATGCAGTACAGGGATTGTTCCGCATCCCTTTGACGCCAAAGAAATGGAATTGCCATCTGCTGAGTGTCAGCGGACATAAAATCGGCGCGCCCAAAGGCATCGGCGCGTTATATATGCAGAAAGGGGTGAACCTGCGCCCCTATCTTGTCGGCGGCGGGCAGGAAAGCGGCATGCGCTCGGGCACCGAGCCGCTGCCCAATATTGCGGCGTTTGCGGAGGCGTGCCGCATCCGCATGCGGGACATGAATGCCGATGTGCAGCATGTGGCGGAACTGAGCGCGTATCTGCGCGCACAGGTGGCAGCCGAATTGCCATGGGCACAGTGGAACGGCAAAGCTGATGTGCCGCACGTGGCAAACCTGTCGCTGCCGGGATGCAAGAGCGAGGTCATGCTGCGTGTGCTGGAAAGTGATGAGGTTTACGTTTCGGCAGGTTCTGCCTGCGCCAAAGGCAGGGAAAGTGCGGTGCTGAAAGCGATGGGACTGGATAAAAAACGCATCGACAGTGCGCTGCGTATTTCCTTTGCACCGTTCAACACGAGAGAAGATGTGGATGCACTGATTGCTGCGCTGAAAAAAGGCGCCGCGATGCTGAAACGATAAAGAACAGAAAGGGATGGAAGGATGAAGGAAGTATTACTGCTCAAATGCGGTGAGATTGTGCTCAAGGGGCTCAACCGCAAAACATTTGAAGATAAACTGGTGAACAACATCAAGCGCCGCCTGAAGCACGTTGCGCCGTGCGAGGTCAATATGCGGCAGTCGGTGATTTACGTCTGGATTGAAGAGGAAAGCGATGCGGACGCGATCATGGAAGCCGTAAAGAAGATTTTCGGCATTGCGCTTATCTGCCGTGCGGCGGTATGTGACAAGACCTTGGAGGCGATGCAGGAAACTGCGGAAACCTATCTTGCCGACCGTATTGCGGAGGCAAAATCGTTCAAGGTTGAGACCAAGCGCGGGGACAAGCGTTTTCCGATGACCTCGATTCAGGTTTCGCAGGAGGTCGGCGGCAATCTTGCAGACAAGTATGAAAACCTGAAGCCGGATATGCACACACCGGAGCTGACCATCCATCTGGAAATCCGCGACCAGCATGCATTTGTGCATGCGGGTCCGGAGCCGGGCGCGGGCGGCATGCCGGTCGGTACCAACGGCCGCGCAGCAATGCTGCTTTCGGGCGGTATCGACTCGCCGGTTGCGGGGTATATGATGTCCAAACGCGGTCTGGAATTGGTGGCAATCCACTTTTTCAGCTATCCCTATACCTCGGAGCGCGCCAAGGAAAAGGTAATCGAACTGGCAGAGATTATGACTGCATACACCGGACGCATGCCGCTGTTGGTTGTACCGTTCACCAAGATTCAGGAGGCAATCCGCGATAACTGCCATGAGGAGCTGTTTACCCTTATCATGCGCCGGTTTATGATGCGCATTGCCGAAAAGCTTGCTGTCCGCGAGGGATGCGGCGGTCTGATCACCGGTGAAAGCCTCGGTCAGGTTGCTTCCCAGACCATGCCCGCCATGGCGGTTACGGGAGCGGTTTGCAGCCTGCCGGTATTCCGTCCGGTAATCGGGATGGATAAGGAAGAAATTGTGCAGATTGCGCGCAAAATCGGCACCTTTGAAACCTCGATTCTGCCGTATGAGGACTGCTGCACGGTCTTTACGCCCAAGCATCCGAACACCAAGCCGAAGATGCCGAAGATTCTCGAAGCCGAGTCCCATCTGGATGTGGATGCGCTGGTGGAAGAGGCTGTCAGCGGCACTGAGGTTATTTATCCCGGAAAGAAGAAAAATCAGTGAGGAATGAGGAGTGAGGAATGAGGAGTGGCAGAACGCCGCGGTACGCGGCGATTTCAGAACGCGCGCAGCGCGTTTCCATCCCTCCTACTTCCTACCTTCTAACTCCTCACTCAAAAAATTGGAGGATTTTTTTATGAATGCAGAACTGATTGCAGTTGGTACCGAGATTCTGCTCGGTGACATTGTCAATACCGATGCGCAGGTCATCTCTCAGGGGCTGAGCGAACTGGGCATCAATGTATATTACCAGACAGTCGTGGGCGATAACCCGCAGCGTCTGGAGCGTGCCATCCGCGAAGCAAAAGACCGCGCGGATATCATCATTACAACCGGCGGCCTTGGACCAACGCTCGACGACCTGACCAAGGAAACGCTTGCAAGCGTATTTGGCAAGAAGATGGAGCTGCACCAGCCGTCTCTTGACCGCATCACCGAGTTTTTCCGGAAAATCGGTCGAGAAATGACACCGAATAACGAAAAACAGGCATGGCTTCCCGAGGGATGCACGGTGTTTGTAAACGAATGGGGAACGGCGCCCGGCTGCGGCTTTGAGGCGGACGGCAAGCATGTGCTCATGCTGCCCGGTCCTCCGCGCGAGTGCACACCGATGTGGGAGCATTGCGCAAAGCCGTATCTCTATCCGCTTGCCGGCGGCTGCATTGTGTCGCATAGCGTGCGGGTATTCGGTCTTGGGGAGAGTGCAATGGAGGACCGCCTGCACGATCTGATGGCAACGATGACCAACCCGACCATTGCGCCCTATGCGAAGACGAGCGAATGCTTCGCGCGTGTGACCGCCATGGCAGACACTGAGGAAGAGGCGGAACAGCTGCTCACCCCGGTTGTCGATCAAGTGGTTGAGATGCTCGGCGCGGACGTGTACGGCGTGGACGTCGATTCTTTGGAGCAGGTGGTCGGCGACGGTCTGCGTGAGCGCGGCATGACGCTCGCGGTCGCAGAAAGCTGCACCGGCGGTCTGCTGTCCAAGCGCATCACCGACCTGCCGGGCGCATCTGACTATTATCTCGGCGGCGTGTGCTCGTACTCCAATGATGCCAAGATGAAGCTGCTCGGCGTTCAGAAAGAAACCCTCGACCAGTTTGGCGCGGTTTCTGCGCAGACCGCAGAGGAGATGGCAGAAGGCGCGGCCAAGACGCTCGGCGCGGACGTTGGTGTCGGCATCACGGGCATTGCAGGACCGGGCGGCGCGACCGAAGGCAAAGAGGTCGGTCTGGTGTATATCAGTGTGTACTTTAAGGGAGAGCTAATTACCCGCAAAACCAATAGCAGTTTGGGGCGTGACCGCGTGCGCAATCAGGCTGCGTCAACAGCGCTCGATCTGATTCGCCGCAAGCTTCAGGGCGTACTTTAAAATTTCAAAGTTTCGTAAAACCCGCGCAAGTGATATCTTGCGTGGGTTTTTTGTAAAAACGACAAAAATCCTGTGTAATAATTGGTTAGAATCACTAGAGTGTAAACTTGAAAAAAGTAACCATTCATGGTTATATTTTACGATTTTTGCAGTCTAAAACTCATAGAACTGCTGTGTTTTCCGTTTAGAGAGGGAAAAGTGAACAAAAACAGAAGGGCATTTTTTAAAATTACTGGACATTTTTTTATGTCTGTTGTATACTATATCTAGTAATTCCGAAGCTGGAAAAGTGTAATCTGTGTGATAGCTACAAAAAAACAGCTAAAAGGAAAAATAAGGATAATATTCGAGCGCAAAGCGCGCTTTTCGGAGGAGATGAACGCATGGAAGTGAAGGCGAAAAAAATGAGCCTGGAAGAGCATATGCCGCTGTTCCATTCCGGTAAGGACTGCCGTGCCTATGAAATGATGGGCGCGCATCCTGAACACAGGGACGGGCAGGACGGCTATGTTTTCCGCGTTTTTGCGCCGAATGCCGTAAGCGTTGCAGTGATGGGTGAGTTCAACGGCTGGAGCCGAACCGCGAGCGTGATGCAGCGTGATGACCGCGGCATGTGGGAGCGGTTTATTCCGGGCGTGAAACAGTATGATGCATATAAGTATGCCATCGAAACGCCGGAGGGGTATCAGCTCGATAAAGCGGACCCCTATGCATTCCATTCGGAAACCCGACCGGGCAATGCCTCTAAGGTGTTCGACCTGGACGGCTATGAATGGTCGGATGACGGCTGGCTGACATGGAGAAAGGAGCATCTTCCCTATGAGCAGCCGGTCAATATCTACGAAGTGCATCTGGGCTCGTGGAAAATGCATGAGGATGGAAGCTTCTATTCTTACCGCCAGCTTGCGGACGAGTTGATCCCATATGTCAAGAAAATGGGATATACCCACATCGAATGTATGCCGCTGACTGAGCATCCGTTTGACGGTTCATGGGGGTATCAGGTGACCGGCTATTTTGCTGCGACTTCGCGTTACGGCACGCCGCATGACCTGATGTATTTTGTGGACAAGGCGCATCAGGCAGGGCTGGGTGTCATTATGGACTGGGTACCCGCGCACTTCCCTAAAGATGGACACGGTTTGGTCGAGTTTGACGGCTCATATCTCTACGAGTACGCCGACCCGCTCAAGATGGAACATCGGGAATGGGGCACGCGTGTATTCGATTACGGCAAGGTTTCCGTGCGCGATTTGCTGTTCTCCTCTGCAATGTTCTGGATTGAGCAGTTCCATATGGACGGCCTGCGCGTGGACGCGGTCGCATCCATGCTGTATCTCGACTACAACCGGCAAGGAGAATGGCGTCCCAACGTGCACGGCGGACGTGAAAATCTGGAAGCCGTTGATTTCCTGCGCCTGCTCAATGAAATGGTGCTCGGCAGCCATCCGGACTGCATGATGATCGCAGAAGAATCCACCGCATGGCCGATGGTGACCAAACCCGGATATGTCGGCGGTCTGGGCTTTAATTTCAAATGGAACATGGGCTGGATGAACGACATGCTGTGCTATGTCAGCGCTGACCCGTTTTTCCGGAAGGACATGCATGACAAGATTACCTTCTCTTTCATGTACGCCTTTTCGGAAAACTACATCCTGCCGCTCTCGCATGACGAGGTGGTGCACGGGAAAAAGTCGCTGCTCGACAAAATGCCGGAGCCTTATGAAAATAAGTTCGCCTCTCTGCGCGCGCTGTACGGCTACATGACCGGACATCCGGGCAAGAAGATGCTGTTTATGGGCGGCGAGTTCGGGCAGTTCTCCGAATGGAGCGAGGCGCGCGGTCTGGACTGGATGCTACTCGATTATGATGCGCACCGTCAGATGCAGGAATATGTCAAGCAGCTCAATGCGTTTTATCTGGAATACAAGCAGCTGTGGGAGAATGATGTCGATTGGCAAGGGTTTGAGTGGATTTCTCACGATGATAATGTCAATAACATCATCGCATTCCGCCGCATTGCGAAGGACGGCTCTGACCTGATCTGCATCGTCAATTTTGCGCCGGTTTATCATGAGAGCTATAAAATCGGCGTACCTTATGCGGGAACCTACGAAGAAGTATTTTCATCTGACCGCATTGAATTTGGCGGCAGCGGCGTTTCAAACGGTAAAAAGCGCAGCAAGGCAGAGGAGATGCACGGCATGGAGCAGGTGATCGACCTCAAGATTCCGCCGCTTTCCGTGCTGTATTTCAAGGGTAAAAAACGTGCGCCGCGCCGGGTTAAGGCGACACAGGCAGCCGAGGAAAAGCCGGTGAAAAAGACTGACAAAACCAAAAAGGCGGCTGCCCGCAAAACGACGCGCAAAACGCCGGTGCGCAAGGCGCAGCCGGACAGTAAAAGTGAGTAATGCGTCCGATATGCCGGACAGCTTACAAAATAAAATAAAAAAATAGGGTAGAAACGGAGATTAACATGTATCGAAAAAAAGAATGCGTTGCAATGCTTCTTGCAGGCGGACAGGGCAGCAGACTGTATGTTCTGACAACCAAGGTAGCAAAGCCTGCAGTACCGTTCGGCGGCAAGTACAAGATCATTGACTTTCCGTTGTCCAACTGTATCAATTCGGGCATCGACACGGTAGGCGTACTGACCCAGTATGAGCCGCATGCGCTCAATGCGTATGTCGGCGCAGGTCAGACATGGGATCTCGACCGCCTGAACGGAGGCGTATACGTTCTTCCGCCATATCAGAAGGGCAAGAATTCTGAGTGGTATAAAGGTACCGCAAATGCAATTTATCAGAACATTGGATTCGTTGATGAATATGATCCGGAATATGTCCTGATTCTTTCGGGCGACCACATCTACAAGATGGACTACAACAAAATGCTCAAGCAGCATAAAAAGACCGGCGCGGACGCGACAATCGCGGTGCTGGACGTGCCGCTGGATGAGGCTTCCCGTTTCGGCATTATGAACTGCCGCGAGGACGGCACCATCTACGAGTTTGAGGAGAAGCCCAAGCAGCCTAAGTCCACGCTTGCATCGATGGGCATTTATATCTTCTCGTGGAAGAAGCTGCGCCAGTACCTCATCAATGACGAAAATAACGAGAACTCTTCCAACGATTTCGGCAAGGATATTATTCCGGCAATGCTGAATGCAGGCGAAAAGTTGGTATCCTATCGTTTTGAGGGCTACTGGAAGGATGTCGGCACCATCGAATCCCTGTGGGAAGCAAACATGGATTTGCTCAGCCCCAAGTCCGGCCTGAACCTGACGGACGATTCTTGGAAGATTTATGGAAGAAATAACGGCGCACCTCCGCACTATACCAGCAAGGAAGCCAAGGTCACTCACTCTCTGGTATCGGAAGGCTGCGAGATTATGGGCAATGTATCAGAATCGGTGCTGTTTTCGGATGTTACCATTCATAAGGGGGCAACCGTTGAGTACTCCATCCTGATGCCGGGCGCCGTGGTAGAGCCGGGTGCTGTCGTCCGTTATGCGATCGTAGCGGAGAATGCACATATCTGTGAAAATGCGCAGGTTGGAGCAAGTCCTTCTGACGGAGAGGTAGAGAACTGGGGCGTTGCAGTGGTCGCGGCAGATGTACGGATTGGCCGTGGTGCAAAGCTTGGCGCCAAGGAAATGGCTGGCGAAGACCTCCCGGATAACATTTAAGAGAAGAGGGAAAGCATGAACATGAAAAATGTACTGGGTATCATCATTGCCTTTGATACCGATAATGATCTGCGCGAAATCACTGAGCACCGCACTGTGGCGGCTGTTCCGTTTGGCGGACGTTACCGCATTGTGGACTTTATGCTGTCCAATATGGTCAACTCGGGGATTTACCGTATTGGTATGCTGATGAAGGACAAGTACCAGTCCCTCATTGACCATATCGGCAACGCGAAGGATTGGGATTTGTCCCGCAAAAATGGCGGCGTAACCATGCTGCCGCCGTACAGCTATTCCAAGAAAGCATCCCCGCTTGTGACTGGAGAATACCGCGGCAAGATTGACGCGCTGGCTGGCGCCATTGACTTTTTACAGAAGAACCGTGCGGACTATGTTGTAATCGCAGATGGTGACATTGTGGCGAATATTCCGATTGATGATGTCATTGAGCAGCATGAAGCAGCCGGAAATGAAATTACCATGGTAGTCACCAAAAAGACAAAAGAGAGCCCGTTTGCGACCTATTGCGAAATGAACCGCCGCCGCGAGATTGTTGACATCCGCGTGGGGGACAACAATGACAGCAAATGCAAGCATGAAGCGTTGGGTGTCTACGTGATGAGCCGTCAGTATCTGATTCATCTGATTGCAGACTGCGTCACCCATAACTGCATCCATTTCGAGCGTGAGCTGCTGACCCGTGCGCTGACCGACAGCAAGATTGGCGGCTATCTGTTCGGCGAATATGCGATGAAGATTGAAGACGCCAAGGACTATTTCCAGGCGAACATGGATATGCTCGACAAGGAAACCCGCGATGAGGTATTCCTGCGCACCCGCCCGATTTACACCCGGATCTGCGATGAATCCCCCGCGTATTATGGGGATAAGGCAGATGTTTGCGACAGCCTGATTGCAGACGGCTGCCACATTGAGGGCAAGGTTGTCAATTCGGTGCTGTTCCGTGATGTATTGGTGGAAAAGGATGCGGTCGTTCGGGACTGCATCATCATGGAGAACGGCCGTGTGCTGACCGGCGCATCGCTGGCGCACATTGTGACCGACCGCGGCGTAACCATCCGCGAGGGCCGCACGATGATGGGTCACGAGAATTATCCGGTTGTGATCGCAAAGAGTTCGGTTGTCTGATCATCCGGCGTAAGAGCTCTGCGGCGCATGAAGCTGCGGAAGCTTGATTTTGAAACAAGCCCGGATCGGGACCTGTGTATTGAGCGGGATGACCCTTTTTGGGCATCCCGCTTTCCAGTTTGGAGGTCATCCTATGAAAATCATGTATGTTGCCAGTGAGGTTGCTCCGTTCATTAAAACCGGAGGTCTGGGCGATGTTGCAGGTTCTCTGCCCAAGGCTTTGGCTGCCGAAGGCAATGAAGTTGCGGTGTTCTGCCCGCTGTACAGCGCAATCCCTCAGATTTGGCGTGAAAAACTGACTTATTTAAAAAATGCATACGTACAGCTCGGCTGGCGCAATCAGTACTGCGGCGTGTTCCACTATGCGGACGCGGGCGTGGATTATTACTTTATTGACAACGAATACTATTTTGCGCGCAGCCAGATTTACGGCGAATATGACGATGCGGAGCGGTTTGCGTTCTTCTCCAAAGCAGTGCTTGAGATTTTGCCGGATTTGGATTTCCGTCCGGATGTCATCAACTGCAACGATTGGCAGAGCGCATTGGTGCCGGTTTACTATAACCTGATGTTTGCGGGGCGAGAATTCTATCAGGGGATTAAGACCGTATTTACTATCCACAACATTGCATATCAGGGACGGTACGGCAGAGAAATCCTTGAGTACGTATTAGGCATTGATGATGCGCATTATCGTTCCGGCTTTATGGCGATGGATGGGGATGTTAACCTCATGAAGGCAGCAATCGTTGCAGCCAATGCGGTGACGACGGTTTCGCCGAGCTATGCGGAGGAGATTCAGACGCCATATTACGGTCACGGTCTGGACCCGATTCTGCGTGATTGCAGCTATAAGCTGCACGGCATCATCAACGGCATTGATTTGGATACCTTCAATCCCGCGACCGATCCGCTGATCTTCAAGAACTATACCACCCGCAGTTTAAAGGGCAAGGCGGTCAATAAGGCCGAGCTGCTCGCGCTGTGCGGGCTGGAGGGCGACGAGGACACGCCGGTGATCGGCATGGTATCACGCTTTGCCGGACATAAGGGCTTTGACCTGCTGGAAGCGGTACTCGATGACCTGCTCCAAGACGATATCCGCCTGATTGTGCTCGGCAAGGGAGAATGGCGGTATGAGCAGATGTTCATCGAGGCCAAACGCCGGTATCCGGGCAAGATCTCGGCGTCCATCATGTTCTCGGCAGATCTTGCGAACAACATTTATGCCGGTTCGGATATGTTCCTGATGCCGTCCAAGTCCGAGCCGTGCGGTCTGGCGCAGATGATTGCGCTGCGCTATGGTACCATCCCGATTGTGCGGGAAACCGGCGGTTTGAAGGATACGGTAACCGCGTTTGTGGATTATTTGGGAACCGGAAACGGATTTACATTCCATAGCTACAACGCACATGACATGCTTCATGTCATCCGGGAGGCGTGCGGTGTATTCCGGTACAACAAAGATGCGTGGAAGCAGCTTGTGCTGGGCGGCATGAAGTCCGACTTTAGCTGGAAGACTTCTGCGGAGAAATATTTGGAAGTTTATCGCTCGGTGTGAGCGGACTGGAAAGGTGCGCGGCAGGGATTCCTGCCGCGCCCTTGCGCCCTTGAAAGATTCGCCGGACGCAGATGTATTTGCGCCCGGAAAACAGGAACGATATGTCCCTGACGAATATTGCGGGTTCGGGGCGCTTTGCAGCTGACCGCGCGGTTGCGGAGTGTGCACAAAATATCTGGCGGGTGCATACTAGCTTTTCTTATTGACCCAAATGCGCCGGTCTCTCATAAAATGTTGGGAGACCGGCTCTTTTTTACCATGCCGGAAGTACAGGGCGGTTGTTTTATGGGGACTGTCATGATATACTGAATAATGCTAAAATAAGATTCGCCGGAAAGGGTCGATGCCCTGTGCGTTGCAGGGCGGTTTGGGCAGCGCTGCGGAACGGAGCAGCGGCGGCGTTTTGGCAGAAAAGAGAGATTGATAGAGAAGGTACGGGTGCATGTGGAGCGTATCCGTCAAAGGAGATTTTATCGCATGAAGAAACTGACGAGTGTTTACTGTTCTCGAAATGAGGTCTGCAAAAGCCCTTACGGCGCGGTGCCGAGCGGAGAAACAGTAAGATTTTGTATTTATCCGCGGCGTTCAGCGGGCGTATTGTCGGCTGAATTGCTGCTCTGCGCGGATGGAGAGGAAATGCAGAACATCCCGATGCACTGGAGCGGATACCGTGGTGCGCGGGACTGCTATACGGTGACCTGCACAGCGGGTGCGCCGGGACTTTACTGGTATTTATTTCGGATGGTCACAACCGAAGGCGAGAACTTCATCTGCCGCAGCGCGGGCGGAGTGGGCGATGTGCTGACTCAGCCGGGGGAGCGCTTTCAGATGACGGTATTCGACGGGAATTATCAGGTTGCATCGTGGTTTGGCGAGGGGATTACCTATAACATTTTCCCGGACCGTTTTTGCCGCGCCGAGGCGCCGGCAGAGACGGGATATCGCTCCGAGCGCCATATCCATCAGGACTGGTCGGATATTCCGGTTTATCTGCCGGATGCGCGCGGCGAGATTTGGAATAACGATTTCTTTGGCGGCAGCCTGCGCGGTGTCATCGAAAAACTCGATTATCTGGAAAGCCTGCATGTGCGCACAATCTATTTCAATCCGATTTTTGAGGCATTTTCCAATCACCGCTATGACACCGGCGACTATAAGACCATCGACCCGATGATGGGGACCGAAGCGGATTTCCGGGAGCTGTGCAGCAAGGCAAAGGCGCGCGGCATGCGCGTGATTCTGGACGGCGTGTTCAGCCATACCGGATACGACAGCAAATATTTCAATGCGCGCGGTCATTATGACAGCGTGGGAGCGCATCAGTCTAAGGAATCGCCGTACTATGACTGGTACGAGTTCTCGGACTGGCCGGACAGCTATTCCTCGTGGTGGGGGATTTACACGCTGCCGCAGGTCAGAGAACTCAACGAAAAATACCTTGATTATATCATTGAGGGCGAGGACAGTGTCATCCGTCACTGGCTGAACGCAGGCGCGTCCGGTTGGCGTCTGGATGTGGCGGACGAATTGCCGGATGAATTCATTGCGAAACTGAACCGTGCGGCGCGAGAGGCTAAACAGGACGCGCTGGTCGTGGGCGAAGTCTGGGAGGATGCGTCCAATAAAATCAGCTACGATGTGCGCCGCCGCTATTTTCAGGGCGGCGAGCTGGACAGCGTGATGAATTATCCGCTGCGCGATGGGATTATGGCGTTTTTAACCGGCTCTCCGGCAGAGGATTTTGCTGAAAAAATGGAAACTCTGCGCGAAAATTATCCGCGTGCAATCTTTTATAATCTGATGAATATTATCGGGACGCACGATACCCCGCGTGCTTTGACTGCGCTTGGCGCAGACCCGGGCGACTGGGGCGCGAGCCGGGAATACCGTGCGCACAAACGGCTGGAGGGGGAACCGCTTGCGCGCGCCATGCGGCTGCTCCGAATTGCTGCAGTGATTCAGTTTACCATGCCCGGCTCTCCGACAATATACTATGGGGATGAAGCCGGACAGCAAGGGT
>ENA-UPXC01003435-UPXC01003435.1-human-gut-metagenome-genome-assembly--contig:-NODE-3435-length-16437-cov-4.367787_pt1 | contig 16437 bp, 12 predicted proteins | sample MGYA00250047_ERZ773371 | MGnify/ENA primary metagenome ERZ773371 (study PRJEB29103, sample SAMN06111975) | human gut metagenome | biome: human gut; feature: ankylosing spondylitis patient; material... | reverse complement strand
TATTTCGTTTCTTCATGGCGAATTCTGATCCGCCCGCATTGTTAAATGATCCACATCTATTTAACAATTATTTTTATCTTAGAAACTGTTTCCCGAAGTCAAACGGACTAACCCCCCTCTCCCGATTGGCATCCAGATAATCCGCCCACCACTGTAGCATCAGCCTCCTCTCTCCCAAATGCTCCGCCTTATGGATGTAAGCTGCCCGAACAGAGCTACGCTCCTGATGGCTCATCTGCCTCTCCACCGCATCCCTCGACCACAATCCTGATTCAATAAGTGAACTACACGCCATAGTCCTGAATCCATGCCCACAAATTTCCGTTTTCGTGTCATAGCCCATCACTCGTAGAGCCTTGTTCACCGTGTTCTCACTCATGGGTTTACGCGGATCGTGATCTCCTACGAAGATCAGGTCACGGTTCCCACTCATACTTCTGATCTTTTCCAGAATGGCCAGCGCCTGGCGCGACAAGGGAACAAGATGTGGAGTACGCATCTTCGAACCGCGCTGAGAATGCTTGACTCCTTCCAGTGGCTCACGCTCACCGGGGATCGTCCACATGGCCGTTTCAAAGTCTACTTCTGACCAACGGGCAAAACGCAGCTCACTTGAACGGATGAAGACCAACAAAGTGAGTTCAACAGCCAATCGAGTTAAGGGTCTGCCAGAATAGTGATCTATGCGGTGAAGTAATTCGGGAATACGTTCAAGATCCAGAGCCGCACGGTGCTTTCTTTTAGCCGTAGCAACCGCACCAGCAATCTCTTGCGCGGGGTTGTAGTCGATTAAACCACTCTGCACAGCAAACCGCATAATCGCGGTAGTCCGCTGTTGCAAACGAGCCGCAACTTCGAGTCGTCCGGATGATTCCACCGCTTTGATGGGTACAAGAAGATCCCGCGTCTTCAGTTCCGCAATGTTCCGCTTACCGATGGCAGCAAAGAGATTATCTTCGAGGCTTTTCAATACACGAGCGCTATGCGATGCAGACCACTTCTGATTGCTGGCGTGCCACTCTCTGGCTACCACTTCAAACGTTATCGCCTCTTGCTCCTGCTCTACCTTTACGGCTTTCTTGTTCTCACTGGGATCGACGCCATTCGCTAATAGCTTACGGGCTTCATCCCGGCGTGCCCGGGCATCCGCCAACGACACTTCAGGGTATTTCCCCAGCGCCAACATCTTCTCTTTACCACCGAAGCGATAACGTAGCCGCCAGTATTTGGAGCCGTTAGGGTGAACCAGCAAAACCATACCGTCGCCGTCAGCAAGTTTATAGGCTTTTGCTTCAGGCTTAGCCGAACGAACCTTCACATCACTCAGAGCCATGATGAGTATCCTTTCAAGGGTTCTGTGTGGGTACAAGCATAATCGAACCGGGATATACCCGCAGTTGTACCCGCATCTGTAAGTTGATGTAGATTGAATCAGGTTGACTTAGGTTGAGTGAAAAAGCGAGGAAAGCCTTGCGGATACTGGACTTCAGGCACAAAAAAAGACGTCCGTTGACGTCTATTGATGTTCCGATGGTGCCGAAGGCCGGACTCGAACCGGCACGTATTTCTACGGTTGATTTTGAATCAACTGCGTCTACCGATTTCGCCACTTCGGCACTGAAGAGGTATGCGGAAAACGTTGTGGATTATACCTGTCGCACGCCACCATGCAAGCGCCAGCTTGCTCGCACCTCGCTAAGTGCTGAAATTTTCAGCATTGCATACCGCGATGTGTAACCTTTGTCACACTCCAGGCACCCCGCCCTGCCATGCTCTACACTTCCCAGACAACACCAGAGAAGGACCAAAAAATGTCGATGATAAAAAGCTATGCCGCAAAAGAAGCGGGCGGCGAACTGGAAGTTTATGAGTACGATCCCGGTGAGCTGAAGCCACAAGATGTTGAAGTACAGGTGGATTACTGCGGGATTTGTCATTCCGATCTGTCGATGATCGACAATGAATGGGGATTTTCACAATATCCGCTGGTTGCCGGGCATGAGGTGATTGGGCGCGTGGTGGCACTCGGGAGCGCCGCGCAGGATAAAGGTTTGCAGGTCGGTCAGCGTGTCGGGATTGGCTGGACGGCGCGTAGCTGTGGTCACTGCGACGCCTGTATTAGCGGTAATCAGATCAACTGCGAGCAAGGTGCGGTGCCGACGATTATGAATCGCGGTGGCTTTGCCGAGAAGTTGCGTGCGGACTGGCAATGGGTGATTCCACTGCCAGAAAATATTGATATCGAGTCCGCCGGGCCGCTGTTGTGCGGCGGTATCACGGTCTTTAAACCACTGTTGATGCACCATATCACTGCCACCAGCCGCGTTGGGGTAATTGGTATTGGCGGGCTGGGGCATATAGCTATAAAACTTCTGCACGCAATGGGATGCGAGGTGACAGCCTTTAGTTCTAATCCGGCGAAAGAGCAGGAAGTGCTGGCGATGGGTGCCGATAAAGTGGTGAATAGCCGCGCTCCGCAGGCACTGAAAGCACTGGCGGGGCAGTTTGATCTCATTATCAATACTGTGAACGTCAGCCTCGACTGGCAGCCCTATTTTGAGGCGCTGACCTATGGCGGTAATTTCCATACGGTCGGTGCGGTTCTCACGCCGCTGTCTGTTCCGGCCTTTACGTTAATTGCGGGCGATCGCAGCGTCTCTGGTTCTGCTACCGGCACGCCTTATGAGCTGCGTAAGCTGATGCGTTTTGCCGCCCGCAGCAAGGTTGCGCCGACCACCGAACTGTTCCCGATGTCGAAAATTAACGACGCCATCCAGCATGTACGCGATGGTAAAGCGCGCTACCGCGTGGTCCTGAAAGCCGACTTCTGATCCCTTTGCCGGGTGCCTGTCGCCCGGCACTTAAATCTCTTTGGAAGGCGTCTCGCAATCTGCTGAATTTAGCGGTGAAGAGTGCGCAGCCGTTGCCTATACTCCAGGCAGGAAACTGGAGGAAATCTCATGAGCGAACCCCTGTTAATTGCCCGCACGCCGGACACAGAACTATTTTTACTGCCGGGAATGGCTAACCGTCACGGGCTGATTACTGGCGCAACGGGGACGGGTAAAACTGTCACGCTGCAAAAACTGGCGGAGTCTCTATCGGAAATCGGCGTGCCGGTGTTTATGGCCGATGTGAAAGGCGATCTGACCGGTATCGCGCAGGCAGGAACGGCGTCGGAAAAACTGCTCGCAAGGCTTAAAAATATCGGCGTAAATGACTGGCAACCGCATGCTAATCCGGTGGTGGTGTGGGATATCTTTGGCGAGAAAGGCCATCCGGTGCGGGCGACGGTTTCGGATCTGGGGCCGCTGTTGCTGGCGCGGCTGTTGAATCTCAACGATGTGCAATCTGGCGTGCTGAATATCATCTTCCGAATTGCTGACGATCAGGGGCTGTTACTGCTCGACTTTAAAGATCTGCGGGCGATTACCCAGTACATCGGCGATAACGCCAAATCTTTCCAGAATCAGTACGGAAATATCAGTAGCGCATCGGTTGGTGCCATCCAGCGCGGATTACTGTCGCTGGAGCAACAAGGTGCGGAGCATTTCTTTGGCGAGCCGATGCTGGATATCAAAGACTGGATGCGCACCGATGCCAACGGTAAAGGCGTTATCAATATCCTCAGCGCCGAAAAGCTTTATCAGATGCCGAAACTGTACGCCGCCAGCCTGCTGTGGATGATTTCAGAGTTGTATGAACAATTGCCGGAAGCGGGCGATCTGGAGAAGCCAAAACTGGTGTTTTTCTTCGACGAAGCACATCTGCTGTTTAACGATGCACCGCAGGTACTGCTGAATAAGATTGAGCAGGTGATAAGGCTTATTCGCTCAAAAGGCGTGGGCGTCTGGTTCGTTTCGCAAACCCCGTCTGATATTCCGGATAACGTGCTCGGGCAGCTCGGTAATCGCGTTCAACACGCTTTGCGTGCTTTTACGCCCAAAGATCAGAAAGCGGTAAAAGCTGCGGCGCAAACCATGCGGGCCAATCCGGCGTTTGATACCGAAAAGGCGATTCAGGAACTGGGCACCGGCGAGGCGTTAATCTCGTTTCTTGATGTGAAAGGAAGTCCTTCAGTGGTGGAGCGGGCGATGGTGATCGCGCCTTGTTCGCGAATGGGGCCGGTGACGGAAGATGAGCGTAATGGCCTGATTAATCACTCCCCGGTGTATGGCAAATATGAGGATGAGGTGGACCGAGAATCCGCCTATGAGATGTTGCAAAAAGGCTTTCAGGCCAGTACCGAGCAGCAAAATAATCCTGCCGCGAAAGGGAAAGAGGTGGCGGTGGATGACGGTATTCTTGGTGGATTGAAGGATATTTTGTTTGGCACTACCGGACCACGCGGCGGGAAGAAAGATGGTGTGGTGCAAACAATGGCCAAAAGCGCCGCTCGCCAGGTGACGAATCAGATTGTGCGTGGAATGTTGGGGAGTTTGCTGGGGGGGAGAAAAAGGTAAGCCAGGTGCGATTTGTCTTTGCCTGATGCGACGCTGGCGCGTCTTATCATGCCTACACCACTGCAATATATTGGATTTTCATAATTTTTCAGGAATGAACGAAGCACACTTTGCTAACAATAATAAAGGGAGCTTTCGCTCCCTTTATTCGTTCATTCGGTTACGATTTTCTCATTAACAGCCACAGGCTGATTAAGAAGAAGCTGGCGCTTGGCAACAGTGCGCCGATGATCGGCGGGATGCCATAAACCAACGTCAGCGGGCCGAAGATCTGGTCCAGTACGTAGAAGACAAAACCGAAGCTGATACCGGTGACCACACGCACGCCCATCGGTACGCTACGCAGTGGGCCAAAGATGAACGACAGCGCCATCAGCATCATCACCGCCACGGATAGCGGCTGGAAGATTTTGCTCCACATGTTGAGCTGATAACGTCCGGCATCCTGACCGCTCGACTTCAGATACTTCACATAGTTGTGCAAACCGCTAATGGAGAGTGCATCCGGGTCCAGCGCCACCACGCCCAGTTTGTCTGGCGTGAGGTTGGTTTTCCAGGTGCCGCTCACCGTCTGCGAACCGGTAATCTGTTTCGGATTGGTCAGATCAGATTCATCCACCTGCGACAGACGCCAGACTTTATGTTCCGGGTCAAACTTCGCGGTAGCGGCATAGCGTACGGATTGCAGACGACGATTCTCGTTAAAGGCATAAATGCTGATGCCACCTAACTCTTCGTCACCTTTAACCCGCTCAATGTAGACGAAGTTGTTGCCATCTTTCGCCCATAAGCCTTGCTGGGTAGAGAGCAACGAGCCGCCGTACATCGCCTGCGCACGGTAGTTACGCGCCATCTGCTCGCCCTGCGGCGCGACCCATTCACCAATCGCCATCGTCAGTAAGACCAGCGGAATGGCGGTTTTCATCACCGACAGCGCCACCTGCATACGGGTAAAACCAGAAGCCTGCATCACCACCAGTTCGCTGCGCTGCGCCAGCATCCCAAGACCAAGCAACGCCCCAAGCAGAGCTGCCATCGGGAAGAAGATTTGCACATCTTTCGGCACGCTCAGCAAGGTATACATTCCTGCGCCTAACGCGTCGTAACTCCCCTGCCCGGCTTTTTTCAGCTGATCGACAAACTTGATAATGCCCGACAGCGACACCAGCATGAACAGCGTCATCATGATGGTGGTGAAAATAGTTTTACCGATATAGCGGTCAAGTACGCCAAAAGGTTGCATCACACCGCTCCTTTACGCGAAAAACTGGCGCGCAGGCGGCGGACCGGCACGGTGTCCCAAAGGTTGAGAACAATCGCCAAAGCCAGATAAATCAGGTTAACGGTCCACATCCACAGCGTCGGGTCCAGCTTACCTTTACCGCCGTTCGATTTCAGGGAGGTCTGGATCAGGAAGAAAAGTAGATACAGCAGCATGGCTGGCAGCATCGACAGTACGCGTCCCTGACGTGGGTTAACCACGCTCAGCGGTACGACCATAAGTGCCATCATAAACACGGTGAATACCAACGTGATACGCCAGTTCAGTTCTGCGCGGGCACGATCGGTGTCAGTGTTCCACAATGTGCGCATATCCATCTGGTCGGTATCGTTCGGGTCGAGCGCCACCGCCTGGTGACCAATGATCGCCTGATAATCCTGGAAATCCGTAATGCGGAAATCACGTAACAGTGCAGTGCCTTCGAAGCGCGTTCCCTGGTTGAGAGTGACGACCTGGGAGCCGTCGCGCAGCTGGGTTAAATGTCCGGAATCGGCCACCACCACAGAAGGACGTGCATTACCTTTTGGTCGAATTTGCGCGAGGAACACATCTTTGAAATCGCTGCCGTCAACGCTTTCGATGAACAGCACCGAACTGCCATTAGTCGCTTGCTGGAATTGCCCTTGCGCCAGCGCCGCCATGCCAGGGTTCGCTTTCGCTTCTGCTAACACTTCATCCTGATGACGCGATGACCACGGTCCCGCCCACATCACGTTAACCGCCGCGACGATTGCCGTGAATACCGCAAGGATCATTGCCGCTTTCACCAGAACCGCTTTGCTCAGGCCGCAGGCATGCATTACCGTAATTTCACTTTCGGTATACAGTTTGCCCAGCGTCATCAGCAGCCCGAGGAACAGGCTTAATGGCAGGATAAGCTGCGCCATTTCCGGCACGCCCAACCCGAGAAGGGAGAGCACCAGATTCGCCGGAATATCGCCGTCAACCGCTGCGCCGAGGATCCTCACTAACTTTTGACAGAAGAAGATCAAAAGCAAGATGAAGAGTATCGCCAGCTGGCTTTTGAGCGTCTCCCGCACCAGATATCTTATGATTATCACTTTAAATACGCCCGTAAAAACTCGTCTTTTGCAGGATTTTAGCTTGTTTCATGGCTTAAACGTCATTTATTCTCTTGAGTCGTCGAAATCGTCGCTAAGATAATTATACTCAACGGATTCACCTCTCAGATTTTGTTCTGACGTGCCAATGCCGTAATAACGTTAAGATTAACACGAAGTCATCGCAACAGCGGACATGAGTTACGAAAGCTTGCAATTCTATCTGTAGCCACCGCCGTTGTCTTTAAGATTCAGGAGCGTAGTGCATGGAGTTTAGTGTAAAAAGCGGTAGCCCGGAGAAACAGCGGAGTGCCTGCATCGTCGTGGGCGTCTTCGAACCACGTCGCCTTTCTCCGATTGCAGAACAGCTCGATAAAATCAGCGATGGGTACATCAGCGCCCTGCTACGTCGGGGCGAACTGGAAGGAAAACCGGGGCAGACATTGTTGCTGCACCATGTTCCGAATGTACTTTCCGAGCGAATTCTCCTTATTGGTTGCGGCAAAGAACGTGAGCTGGATGAGCGTCAGTACAAGCAGGTTATTCAGAAAACCATTAATACGCTGAATGATACTGGCTCAATGGAAGCGGTCTGCTTTCTGACTGAACTGCACGTTAAAGGCCGTAACAACTACTGGAAAGTGCGTCAGGCTGTCGAGACGGCAAAAGAGACGCTCTACAGTTTCGATCAGCTGAAAACGAACAAGAGCGAACCGCGTCGTCCGCTGCGTAAGATGGTGTTCAACGTGCCGACCCGCCGTGAACTGACCAGCGGTGAGCGCGCGATCCAGCACGGTCTGGCGATTGCCGCCGGGATTAAAGCAGCAAAAGATCTCGGCAATATGCCGCCGAATATCTGTAACGCCGCTTACCTCGCTTCACAAGCGCGCCAGCTGGCTGACAGCTACAGCAAGAATGTCATCACCCGCGTTATCGGCGAACAGCAGATGAAAGAGCTGGGGATGCATTCCTATCTGGCGGTCGGTCAGGGTTCGCAAAACGAATCGCTGATGTCGGTGATTGAGTACAAAGGCAACGCGTCGGAAGATGCACGCCCAATCGTGCTGGTGGGTAAAGGTTTAACCTTCGACTCCGGCGGTATCTCGATCAAGCCTTCAGAAGGCATGGATGAGATGAAGTACGATATGTGCGGTGCGGCAGCGGTTTACGGCGTGATGCGGATGGTCGCGGAGCTACAACTGCCGATTAACGTTATCGGCGTGTTGGCAGGCTGCGAAAACATGCCTGGCGGACGAGCCTATCGTCCGGGCGATGTGTTAACCACCATGTCCGGTCAAACCGTTGAAGTGCTGAATACTGACGCTGAAGGCCGCCTGGTACTGTGCGACGTGTTAACTTACGTTGAGCGTTTTGAGCCGGAAGCGGTGATTGACGTGGCGACGCTGACCGGTGCCTGCGTGATCGCGCTGGGTCATCATATTACTGGTCTGATGGCGAACCATAATCCGCTGGCCCATGAACTGATTGCCGCGTCTGAACAATCCGGTGACCGCGCATGGCGCTTACCGCTGGGTGACGAGTATCAGGAACAACTGGAGTCCAATTTTGCCGATATGGCGAACATTGGCGGTCGTCCTGGTGGGGCGATTACCGCAGGTTGCTTCCTGTCACGCTTTACCCGTAAGTACAACTGGGCGCACCTGGATATTGCAGGAACCGCCTGGCGTTCTGGTAAAGCAAAAGGCGCAACCGGTCGTCCGGTAGCGTTGCTGGCACAGTTCCTGTTAAACCGCGCTGGGTTTAACGGCGAAGAGTAATTGCGTCAGGCAAGGCTGTTATTGCCAGATGCGGCGTGAACGCCTTATCCGACCTACACAGCACTGAACTCGTAGGCCTGATAAGACACAACAGCGTCGCATCAGGCAATGCTGTTATTGTCGGATGCGGCATGAACGCCTTATCCGACCTACACAGCACCGAACTCGTAAGCCTGATAAGACGCGGCAGCGTCGCATCAGGCAATGCTGTTATTGTCGGATGCGGCGTGAGCGCCTTATCCGACCTACACACAGCACTGAACTCGTAGGCCTGATAAGACACAACAGCGTCGCATCAGGCGCTGCGGTGTATACCTGATGCGTATTTAAATCCACCACAAGAAGCCCCATTTATGAAAAACGCGACGTTCTACCTTCTGGACAATGACACCACCGTCGATGGCTTAAGCGCCGTTGAGCAACTGGTGTGTGAAATTGCCGCAGAACGTTGGCGCAGCGGTAAGCGCGTGCTCATCGCCTGTGAAGATGAAAAGCAGGCTTACCGGCTGGATGAAGCCCTGTGGGCGCGTCCGGCAGAAAGCTTTGTTCCGCATAATTTAGCGGGAGAAGGACCGCGCGGCGGTGCGCCGGTGGAGATCGCCTGGCCGCAAAAACGCAGCAGCAGCCCGCGCGATATATTGATTAGTCTGCGAACAAGCTTTGCAGATTTTGCCACCGCTTTCACAGAAGTGGTAGACTTCGTTCCTTATGAAGATTCTCTGAAACAACTGGCGCGCGAACGCTATAAAGCCTACCGCGTGGCTGGTTTCAACCTGAATACGGCAACCTGGAAATAATGGAAAAGACATACAACCCACAAGATATCGAACAGCCGCTTTACGAGCACTGGGAAAAGCAGGGCTACTTTAAGCCTAATGGCGATGAAAGCCAGGAAAGTTTCTGCATCATGATCCCGCCGCCGAACGTCACCGGCAGTTTGCATATGGGTCACGCCTTCCAGCAAACCATCATGGATACCATGATCCGCTATCAGCGCATGCAGGGCAAAAACACCCTGTGGCAGGTCGGTACTGACCACGCCGGGATCGCTACCCAGATGGTCGTTGAGCGCAAGATTGCCGCAGAAGAAGGTAAAACCCGTCACGACTACGGCCGCGAAGCTTTCATCGACAAAATTTGGGAATGGAAAGCGGAATCCGGCGGCACGATTACCCGTCAGATGCGCCGTCTCGGCAACTCCGTCGACTGGGAGCGTGAACGCTTCACCATGGACGAAGGCCTGTCCAATGCGGTGAAAGAAGTTTTCGTTCGTCTGTATAAAGAAGACCTGATTTACCGTGGCAAACGCCTGGTAAACTGGGATCCGAAACTGCGCACCGCTATCTCTGACCTGGAAGTCGAAAACCGCGAATCGAAAGGTTCGATGTGGCACATCCGCTATCCGCTGGCTGACGGTGCGAAAACCGCAGACGGTAAAGATTATCTGGTGGTCGCGACTACCCGTCCAGAAACCCTGCTGGGCGATACTGGCGTAGCCGTTAACCCGGAAGATCCGCGTTACAAAGATCTGATTGGCAAATATGTCATTCTGCCGCTGGTTAACCGTCGTATTCCGATCGTTGGCGACGAACACGCCGACATGGAAAAAGGCACCGGCTGCGTGAAAATCACTCCGGCGCACGACTTTAACGACTATGAAGTGGGTAAACGTCACGCCCTGCCGATGATCAACATCCTGACCTTTGACGGCGATATCCGTGAAAGCGCCCAGGTGTTCGATACCAAAGGTAACGAATCTGACGTTTATTCCAGCGAAATCCCTGCAGAGTTCCAGAAACTGGAGCGTTTTGCTGCACGTAAAGCAGTCGTTGCCGCAGTTGACGCGCTTGGCCTGCTGGAAGAAATTAAACCGCACGACCTGACCGTTCCTTACGGCGACCGTGGCGGCGTAGTTATCGAACCAATGCTGACCGACCAGTGGTACGTGCGTGCCGATGTCCTGGCGAAACCGGCGGTTGAAGCGGTTGAGAACGGCGACATTCAGTTCGTACCGAAGCAGTACGAAAACATGTACTTCTCCTGGATGCGCGATATTCAGGACTGGTGTATCTCTCGTCAGTTGTGGTGGGGTCACCGTATCCCGGCATGGTATGACGAAGCGGGTAACGTTTATGTTGGCCGCAACGAAGACGAAGTGCGTAAAGAAAATAACCTCGGTGCTGATGTTGTCCTGCGTCAGGACGAAGACGTTCTCGATACCTGGTTCTCTTCTGCGCTGTGGACCTTCTCTACCCTTGGCTGGCCGGAAAATACCGACGCCCTGCGTCAGTTCCACCCAACCAGCGTGATGGTATCTGGTTTCGACATCATTTTCTTCTGGATTGCCCGCATGATCATGATGACCATGCACTTCATCAAAGATGAAAATGGCAAACCGCAGGTGCCGTTCCACACTGTTTACATGACCGGTCTGATTCGTGACGACGAAGGCCAGAAGATGTCCAAATCCAAGGGTAACGTTATCGACCCACTGGATATGGTTGACGGTATTTCGCTGCCAGAACTGCTGGAAAAACGTACCGGCAATATGATGCAGCCGCAGCTGGCGGACAAAATCCGTAAGCGCACCGAGAAGCAGTTCCCGAACGGCATTGAGCCGCACGGTACCGATGCCCTGCGCTTCACCCTGGCGGCGCTGGCGTCTACCGGTCGTGACATCAACTGGGATATGAAGCGTCTGGAAGGTTACCGTAACTTCTGTAACAAGCTGTGGAACGCCAGCCGCTTTGTGCTGATGAACACAGAAGGTCAGGATTGCGGCTTCAACGGCGGCGAAATGACGCTGTCGCTGGCGGACCGCTGGATTCTGGCGGAGTTCAACCAGACCATCAAAGCGTACCGCGAAGCGCTGGACAGCTTCCGCTTCGATATCGCCGCAGGCATTCTGTATGAGTTCACCTGGAACCAGTTCTGTGACTGGTATCTCGAGCTGACCAAGCCGGTAATGAACGGTGGCACCGAAGCAGAACTGCGCGGTACTCGCCATACGCTGGTGACTGTACTGGAAGGTCTGCTGCGCCTCGCGCATCCGATCATTCCGTTCATCACCGAAACCATCTGGCAGCGTGTGAAAGTACTTTGCGGTATCACTGCCGACACCATCATGCTGCAGCCGTTCCCGCAGTACGATGCATCTCAGGTTGATGAAGCCGCACTGGCCGACACCGAATGGCTGAAACAGGCGATCGTTGCGGTACGTAACATCCGTGCAGAAATGAACATCGCGCCGGGCAAACCGCTGGAGCTGCTGCTGCGTGGTTGCAGCGCGGATGCAGAACGTCGCGTAAATGAAAACCGTGGCTTCCTGCAAACCCTGGCGCGTCTGGAAAGCATCACCGTGCTGCCTGCCGATGACAAAGGTCCGGTTTCCGTTACGAAGATCATCGACGGTGCAGAGCTGCTGATCCCGATGGCTGGCCTCATCAACAAAGAAGATGAGCTGGCGCGTCTGGCGAAAGAAGTGGCGAAGATCGAAGGCGAAATCAGCCGCATCGAGAACAAGCTGGCGAATGAAGGCTTTGTCGCCCGCGCACCGGAAGCGGTCATCGCGAAAGAGCGTGAGAAGCTGGAAGGCTATGCGGAAGCGAAAGCGAAGCTGATTGAACAGCAGGCTGTTATCGCCGCGCTGTAATCAAAACACAGTAATGAAAACGAAGGCCGGAGCATGCTCCGGCCTTTTTTATCTCTTACAGAAATGGTAAAGAAGGCATAATTCCCCGTGAAATACTGGCTAAGAAGCCTTTATCTGGTTGTTCTTCTTTATTGATTAAAGGAAGGTCATCCAAATCGCCCAGCAAATACGTATTTTTTGCCTGCCAGTCAATCATCCATATTTTCAGCAGTGGATAAGCCAGACCGCCCGTAATCCCGGATATCACCACCAACGCACACATGCGATAAAGCATACCGTGGTATGTTAAAGTTGAGCGAAAACGAATACGCCCATCATTCAGTGACAGGTTGCTCATAAAATGATTTCGCAACGACACCGTTAAATAACTGGTGCTAACAGCAATCCCAAAATAATAGATTAACTGCGCGATTATCATTTTACGTTGCATTTCCATAAATTGCTGTAAATTCTCAATATCATCATTTGCATACACAGAACTATCATACGCATTTAATATTTGATCGAAGATAATATAACCAGCAACAGCGAGAAAAGATAATAAAGCTAAAAATGCGAGAATGGCATATTTTATACAATACGTAGTATCTAATTTCACCTTGAAACGATGTATACCGAAACTGGTATTGCTCCAGAGAAAACTCATTACCAGACTATATAAAGTACCATTAAAAATACCAATGGAAACAATACCAACTATTGCCATCAGAACCACAGATATAATAACACTACTTGAACTATTGGCATGTAGCATCTTTGTCGAGATAAAGAAAACAGTCCCCATCCCAATGGCCATTAAAATCGGCAAGAAAAAGGTTACCAACCAGAACCCTTTCAAAGAGCAATTAAAACTAAATCTTACGCCGTTGAGACTAGTCATCAAGGCCTGATAACGCAGTCCTTTTGCTGCCATAAATATAAGCAAAACCAACAGTGACAAAGTCAAAACACAGCCAACAAGCGGCATATCTGCTGACACTGTCATTAAGATTGCGAAATAGAAAAAAACAAAAACAAGACAACTAACAAAAACATTCCCACCGGTAATCCCATAAGAAAATCGTTGTCCGTTAACTTCCATATTAGCATAGAGATAACGCTTACATTTCATTAATGCCCATGGTAAATAGATACCTAGCGTTATAATCGTTAACAACACATTCACCACACAAATAAGAAAATATCTCTCACCTGTACCATAAAAAACAAACGAATGGGACGGAACATCCATTTCATTAATAACTTGAGCCATAAAAATTCCCTGAATTAAAAAATCCATTGATATAATTTATAGATACAGACAGTAAAATGTTCTGCCACGTTACAATACTCTTATCAGTAATAGGCTGGCAAAAACTTTATTGCTTTATAAGACGCTTGCGCACGTAAGAAGAGAGTGGTATTAAACAAATGTATAATTACTTTATTTTTATTGGGTTAAACTATGAATAACATTGCGCCGCAATCACCTGTAATGCGTCGCCTGACGTTGCAGGATAATCCTGCTATCGCCCGCGTCATTCGTCAGGTATCCGCCGAATACGGTCTTACCGCTGATAAAGGCTACACCGTCGCCGATCCGAATCTTGACGAGCTGTATCAAGTGTATAGTCAGCCTGGTCATGCATATTGGGTGGTTGAGTACGAGGGTGAAGTGGTCGGCGGCGGTGGGATTGCGCCATTAGCAGGTAGTGAATCGGACATTTGCGAACTGCAAAAGATGTATTTTCTTCCGGCTATTCGCGGTAAAGGGCTGGCGAAAAAACTGGCCTTAATGGCGATGGAGCAAGCACGAGAGATGGGCTTCAAACGCTGCTATCTGGAAACGACCGCTTTTTTAAAGGAAGCCATTGCGCTTTATGAGCATTTGGGCTTTGAGCATATCGACTATGCGCTTGGCTGCACGGGCCATGTCGATTGTGAAGTGCGGATGCTACGCGAACTCTAAAAAAATGCCCGCTAGTGTGTGCTATCGGGCATTTTAATCAATTAATTAGTGGCGAACCCCGTCATCGTCTACATCGACAAAATCTTCATCGTCGCCGTCTTCGCCGTTGGGATCTTCAAAGTAAGTGCCCCAACCGTCGTACTCAACGTCAAATTTCTCCGCCAGCGTCATCAGTTGTTCAACCTGGGCATCGATCAGATCGGCATTCAACGCGCACTCGCTGAGGATGTCGCAGCAAATCACGATATCACCATCTTCAACTTCCAGCTCTTCTGGATCGGTCACTTCGTAACCGAGTTTAAACGCTTCAACTGCTGCTTTTTCCAGGGTTTCCAGATCGTCTGCGGAAAGATGGTGTTCGATGGTGTACAGCGCGTCCGGATCGCTGCCATCTTCCAGTAATTCTTCAATAATCAAACGTGTTTCTTCACGCTGTTCTTCCAGTTGTTCCGGGTTTGCCATGGCTCATTCCTCTTAATGTCCTGCCGATACTCTTATTGTCACACACCACTGACATTGCCTCCACCTTTGTGACAAAGATTTATGCTTTAGACTTGCAAATGAATAATCATCCATATAAATTGAATTTTAATTCATTGAGGCGTTAGCCACAGGAGGGATCTATGTCCGGGTTTTATCATAAGCATTTCCTAAAATTACTCGATTTCACGCCAGCTGAACTCAACAGCCTGTTGCAGTTAGCCGCGAAGCTGAAAGCCGATAAGAAAAGCGGTAAAGAAGAAGCCAAACTCACTGGTAAAAACATCGCGCTCATCTTCGAAAAAGACTCGACTCGTACCCGATGCTCTTTCGAAGTTGCCGCATATGACCAGGGTGCTCGTGTTACTTATCTCGGCCCAAGCGGCAGCCAGATTGGTCATAAAGAGTCGATTAAAGACACTGCCCGCGTGCTGGGTCGCATGTATGACGGTATTCAGTATCGCGGCTATGGTCAGGAGATTGTCGAAACACTGGCGGAATACGCTGGCGTGCCGGTATGGAACGGCCTGACCAATGAGTTTCACCCCACGCAGCTGCTGGCGGATCTTCTCACCATGCAGGAGCATTTGCCCGGCAAAGCATTCAACGAAATGACGCTGGTCTATGCAGGTGACGCGCGTAACAACATGGGAAACTCGATGCTCGAAGCTGCGGCGCTTACCGGTCTGGATTTGCGTCTGGTCGCGCCACAGGCATGCTGGCCGGAAGCTGCGCTGGTTACGGAATGCCGCGCCCTGGCACAGCAAAATGGCGGGAATATTACGCTGACGGAAGATGTAGCCAAAGGAGTAGAAGGTGCTGACTTTATCTATACCGATGTATGGGTGTCGATGGGGGAAGCAAAAGAGAAATGGGCGGAACGGATTGCATTGCTGCGTGATTATCAGGTGAATAACAAGATGATGCAGTTGACCGGTAACCCGGAGGTCAAATTCCTCCACTGCCTGCCCGCGTTTCATGACGACCAGACGACGCTTGGTAAGAAAATGGCGGAAGAGTTTGGCCTACATGGCGGAATGGAAGTGACTGATGAGGTCTTCGAATCTGCCGCCAGCATTGTTTTTGATCAGGCGGAAAACCGCATGCATACCATCAAAGCGGTGATGGTCGCGACGCTCAGTAAATAATTGATATCGCTATAAAGATGCCGGGAAATACAAAAACATCCCGGCATCACATTATTTTATGCAGTGATCGGAATGTCATGCACCTACCTGAACTCCAAGTTCAAACGCTTTACCGGCTACACCTTTAACGACTATCTGAACCGCTACCGGATGCAGAAAGCCGTGGACCTGCTGAAGGAAAATAAATACAAGGTCTACGAAATCGCAGACCTTGTGGGCTTCTCGGATTATAAATATTTTATCAAGGTATTTAAAAAATATGTGGGATGCTCCCCTGTCAAGTTCATGGAGGGCGGCAGCACCGGCCCTACCCCATAAAATCCTCACACAGATTGGGCCGGTGTATATCCAGCACCATGGGCAGGTTCCCTTCGGAAAACCGCTTGTCCAGCGCCTCCATGCCATACTCCAGCTTATACTCAATCTCTTCCCTGTATGCAGGTATAACCATGTAGAAGTTTACCTTCCTGCCGTCCTTTGCCTCCATGCTGCCCATATCGCCGCCGGTCTGTACCAGGACCACGCCGCCCATTCCGGTATCCGGCGCCAGAGGCTCATAATCAGGACCATTGGGAATGGTGTGCCCCCATCCCAGCCAGGTGCTGTACTCATGGGGGAAACGGGC
>ENA-UPXC01003429-UPXC01003429.1-human-gut-metagenome-genome-assembly--contig:-NODE-3429-length-16457-cov-3.981136_pt1 | contig 16457 bp, 15 predicted proteins | sample MGYA00250047_ERZ773371 | MGnify/ENA primary metagenome ERZ773371 (study PRJEB29103, sample SAMN06111975) | human gut metagenome | biome: human gut; feature: ankylosing spondylitis patient; material... | reverse complement strand
CTAGCATCCCACTTGAGCACACCGCCACGTTGTATTCTCTCCACTTTTTTAATGATACGGCGACCACCGAGATCTACACTCTTTCCCTACACGACGCTCTTCCGATCTATATTCCTCCAGACAGATTCCTGCCTGGGTAATCACCTTTGCAGCCTGCACACCCACATAGCGGTAGTGCCAGGGCTCATAAATGATGCCGGTCAAATCGCTTTTTTCTTCGGGGTAGCGGAGGATAAAGCCGTATTCCCAACAGTGCTCCATCAGCCAGCGCTGGACCGGGGTGTCCTCCTGGGAACTCTCCAGGATCTGGTAGTTCTGATCCACAATGTCCACCGCCAGCCCCAGCTGGTGTTCACTGGTACCGGGCAGAGCCACGATCGTGGCGGCCATGGACTCGGCTTCATCGCGGGAGTAGCCCTGGGAGAGAAAATCATTGACCTGGGCGTCATACAGGCTCTGCTGGGTCTCCTGGGTGCGGTAAGAGGAACAGATGAGGGGAGACAGGTTGGCGGCCCGGCAGTCGTCCATCATGGCCTGCAGGGCCTGTGCGCACCGCTGGTCTACCGCTTGGCCGGACTCTACCTGCTTCAGGGAGATGGAGTGGTCCTCCGGCAGCGGATTCCAGGGGTTGACCAAGGTCAAATTCCACACATCCGGGTCTTCCGGAGCTTGCCAGTGGGAGGAAGCTCGGGAGATAGAGGTATGCAGAACAGATTTTGAGGGTTGATCAGCACGGGGAAGAATGCAGGGATGGGCATAGCTGCCCAGCAGCAGAAAGGCCGCACAGCCAAAGCCGAGCAGCAATACCAGAGAGCGCAGTGCCCAGCTGCGGGGAGCGCGGCGCGTGGAATCAATATAAGAGCCAAACTTGTTGTCCATAGGGCTGCCTTTCTGTTCTTTGGTAGGAAAGTTTGGGGGCGGAGGATGGTCTGCGCTATTTGATTTTATTTTAGCACAAAAAGCTGGGTCAGTACCAGACGCAAAGTGTGAACTTTTTGATGCGAGTGCTGTAACCAAGAGGGGGGGAGGGACATAGGCTGAGGGCGAGAACATTTTGGGGCGTGCGCCCCGGACTGAACAGGCCATAAAGGAGCCGGGCCGCTCTGGCGGCAGCAGATGAACGGGAAGGCATCTGTGGGACAAAACAGTATGTTCCATGGGTGCCTTTCTGTGCCCCTTGGAACAGGCAGAAGAGATGGAAGCCAAAGTCATGTCGTTCCAAATGGAGGTAGCAGTATGGGTAGAACAAGCGGAGAAGCCAGAGCGATACGGGTCTCGGTGGTCACCATAGTTGGGAATGTGGTGCTGACCATTTTAAAGCTAGCGGCGGGAATCGTAGCCCATTCCGGGGCAATGGTGTCCGATGCCGTCCATTCCGCATCCGATGTGCTGAGCACTTTTGTGGTGATTGCCGGCGTCAAACTGGCAGGGAAGGAGGCGGACCGGGAACACCCCTTTGGTCATGAGCGGTTTGAGTGTATGGCGGCCATCCTGCTGGCCTCCATGCTGGCGGTGACCGGATTGGGAATCGGATGGACCGGGGTAGGGAACATTCTGGGAGGCGCAGAGTCCCTGCCTGTCCCGGGACAGGTGGCTCTGGCAGCGGCGATTCTCTCCATTGTGTCCAAAGAGGCTATGTACTGGTATACCCGGGCGGCGGCCAAGAAGCTGAATTCTCCGTCTCTGATGGCGGACGCGTGGCACCACCGTTCGGATGCCCTGTCCTCGGTGGGCAGCTTTGTGGGAATCTGCGGGGCAAGGCTGGGGGTACCAGCGTTGGACCCGGCGGCCAGCGTGGTGATCTGCCTGTTTATTTTAAAGGCGGCCTGGGATATTTTCCGGGACGCCGCGGCCAAAATGCTGGATACCGCCTGCCCGGAGGAGCTGGAGGAAGAGATGCGGCAGACCGCTCTGGACCAGCCGGGGGTGCTGGGGGTGGATCGGCTCCAGACCCGCTTGTTTGGAAACCGAATCTATGTGGAGGTGGAGATCGCCGCAGATGCGCAGGCACCGCTGGCCGCGGCCCACGAAGTGTCGGCTCAGGTACATCATGCCATGGAGCGTCAGTTTCCCATGGTGAAGCACTGTATGGTACACGTAAATCCCCGCGTTGTGGCCTCGAAACGGCTGCCGTATGGAAATTGAGAGAGCCCCGTGTCAGATCGAAAGGCTGACACGGGACTCTTTTTGCACTTTTTTGAAAAAATTGTGGAAAGACAGAGGGCTTACTGCTCCAGCAGGCCCGCCTCCACCAGGAAGTCGTGGGCCACCTGGTCCACCGGTTCCTGCTCCACGTCCACCCGGTAGGTGAGCTGACTCATGAGCTGGTCGGTGAACTTGTCATTGAGCAGAGACAGGGTTTCCTCCAGGTCGGGGGCCTGCGCCTCAAAGCGCTCAAACACATCGTTGCGCACCAGAATGGTACCATAGTAGTCGGGGAAGAAGTGCAGGTCGTCCTCCAGAACGGTGAGGCCCGCCCGGATGTTCAGACCGTCGGTGGCGTAGACGACCATCACATCATAGGCGCCCTGCTCAATGGCGGTATATTTGAGCATGATGTCCACCGGGGTAGCCTTGGCGAAGTTCAGGCCATAGAACTGAACGAAGGGGTCGTACTTCATGCTGCCCGCGCTGGTGAAGAAGTCGGACTCGGCGCCGAAGCGCAGCTCGCCGGCGACAGGCACCAGGTCGCTGATTTTGGTGGGGTGATAGGTGTCCATGACTTGCTGAGTGACGCCGATGGCGTAGGTGTTGTTCACGCCGATCTTGCCCATGAGGCGGGCGTCGTACTCTGTGTTCATCTTCTCATTGACAAAGTCATAGAGGGTCTGCCCATCGGGAATATCGGTGGTGTCCAGACCCATGATGGTGGTCAGCAGAGTGCCGTCCCAGGTGTACATCAGGTCACAGCTGTGGTCCTGTCCCGTCATGGCGTTGAAGTTATTGACCGCGGTCATCTGGTCCTTGATGGTGACGGTGAGGTCGTAGCGGTCCTCCACCAGCTGCTTGATCATGCTGTTGACCAGCTGCACTTCGGAGAACTGCCCCTCATAGAGAACCAAGCCGTCCTCCTGCTGGGGAAGGAAGGTCCACACCGTGAGGGCCACGCAGGCCAGAGCGGTCACTGCCGCTGCGGCCCGGGTGAACAGCTTGCCGGCGGGGGAGGGGGCGCGGTCGGAGCGGCGGTTCATGCGATGCTCTACCAGGGCCATGATAAGATCCAGAATAAGGGCCATGGCCATGAGCACGCCGGTGCCGCTGAGAATAGCCTTCATATCATTTTGCCGGATACCGGTGTTGATGATGTTGCCCAGGCCTCCGCCGCCCACCATGGCGGCAAAGACCGCGGTGCCGATGGCATTGACGGCGGCAATGCGCACGCCGGTAAAGATGATGGGGGCAGCCAGGGGAATCTCCACCCGCCGCAGCTGATACATGCGGGTCATGCCCATGCCGGTGGCCGCCTCTTTCAGAGCGGGGGGTACTTGGTTAAGTCCCAGCACCGTGTTGCGCACAATGGGCAGCAGGGAGTAGAGGGCCAGGCCCACAATGACAGTGGGCTTTCCGGCACCCATAAACACCATGATAATACCCAGCAGGGCCAGGGCGGGGGTGGTCTGAATGAGATCCACCACCCGCAGGATGATTTTTCCCGCCCGAGGATAGAAGTAAGAGAGAATGCCCAGGGGGACACCGGCGATGAGAGCAAACAGCAGGGCCACGATGACCATGGCCAGGTGCTCAAAGACGATCTGGAAGGTCACAGGTCCCCACCTCCCTTCCGCATGCCACGGGGCACGGCCCGGCGCTGGAGGGCGTCCACTAGGGAGCCCAGCACAAAGGCCAGAATAGCGGCAGGAACGGCGCCCAGCAGAATAAGGCCGTTGTCATTGGCGCTGACGCCGGCGTAGATAAAGGTGCCCAGTCCGCCCTGACCGATCATGGCGGCCAGCACCGCCCAGCTGACGGTGTAGACGGTGGACATGCGCAGTCCGCCGATGATGGTGGGCAGAGCCAGGGGCAGCTCTACCCGGACGAGACACTGAACCGGGCTCATACCGCAGCCCTTGGCTGCCTCAATATACTGCCCCTCCACCGAGGAGAGACCGGCGTAGGTGTTTTTGAGAATGGGGAAGGTGGCGTAAATGGACAGAGCGATGAGCACTGTGATAGGCTGCATGCCCAGGACCAGAAACAGAAGGCCCACAAACACGACGCCGGGGATGGTGTTGAAGATGGAGAGGATGGGCAAAATCAGCTTGGACAGGTTTTTCGGCAGGCGGGAGAGCAGAATGCCCAGCAGTACGCCCAGCACAAAGCCCACCGCCACCGAGACAAAGGTGAAGCCCAAATGTTCCAGCAGAGCCTTTGGTAAGTCGTGGAATGTCACTCTGCCTCACCCCCAAAGCTGCTCTGCCATGGCGGAGGCCATGCTGGTCTTGGTAATAATGCCGGCCACCTGTTCTCCATCCCCCAGCACCACCAGGTAGGGAGCGCCGCTGGAGATGAGCTGGTCAAAGCAGTCCTTGGCGTTGTCCTGGGCGTGGACGGTGGGGGTGTTGCAGCGAATGAGGGGCTGGATGGTCTTGACCACGTGGCCAGTGAGACGGATGTCTGCAATGGAGACAGTGCCCTGATACTTGCCCTGATCGTCCACCACCAGCAGGGTATCGACATTGTGGCGCTGCATCTTACTGATGCACTCGTTAATGCCCCGGTTGGCAGAGACGGCGTAAACGCCGGTGCGCATAAAGTCGGCGGCGGTCAGGTCGTTGGGGGAGTTGGTCTGGATGAACTTGCCCAAAAAGTCCTGAATCTGCCCGGTGGCCGGGTGGGCCAGCATTTCCTCTGGGGGAGCCATCTGTACGATTTTGCCGTGGTCCATAAAGACGATCACGTCGGCCAGATCCAGAGCCTCCTCCATGTCATGGGTGACAAAGACGATGGTCTTGTGCAGCTTCTGCTGAAGGTTACGTACCTCCTGCTGCAGAGAGCGGCGAGTCATGGGGTCCAGGGCGGAGAAGGGCTCATCCATGAGAACGATGGGGGGCGAGGCAGCCAGAGCACGGAGAATACCGATGCGCTGCTGCTGTCCGCCGGACATCTCGCTGGGGTATTTATGGGCGTACTGCTCATAGGGGAGATTGACCATCTCCAGCAGTTGCCGGGCGATGCGGTCGCACTCCTCCTTGCTGTATTTCAGCAAAGTGGGGACCACGCAGATGTTCTGTGCCACCGTCATGTTGGGGAACAGGCCGATCTGCTGGATCACGTATCCGATGTGACGGCGCAGATCTACTTTGTCCTTGGTAGCGATGTCCTCGCCGTCCAGATAGATCTTTCCACTGGTGGGCTCAATGAGGCGGTTGATCATTTTCAGCGTGGTGGTTTTGCCGCAGCCGGACGGACCGATGAGCACGGTCATTTGACCGTCCGGGATTTGAAAGCACAGATCGTCCAGGATCTGCTGGGAGCCGTAGGCCAGGGAGACATGTTCAAACTGAAGCAAATAGGTACCTCCTTTGCGATAGTGCGGCAAAACCAGATAAATGGAAACGCAAAGGTGGTCGTGCAGCACTATATTGGGTGAAAAGGAACAACAAAGAGAAGATGATAATAAAAAGTATTATGTAAATATTATAAAGGACACCCAACAAAAAGGCAAACAAACATTCTGTTAATTTTTCCACGCACTGGAATAAAAGACGGTGAAGCAGGGCGAAAACAGGTATTTTAAAGAGATCTTTTAAAAATCTTAATGATTTATATGGTGCGGGCTTAACATTTCATTGCTAAACTGGGACCATCAAGCAAAGGAGGAATGGACCATGGAGTTTACCGCACGATTGATGTTGGCCTTTGCCAGCGTATTGGGTCTGGCAATGACCGTTTGGGGCGGTTATTATTTTGTGACAGCTTTGATGTCCTGGCGGCGCCCCATGGATTACGGCAGGCACCCGGCCCGGACCCGGTTCGCTGTTTTGATCGCTGCCCGCAATGAGGAGCTGGTCATCGGCTCCCTGGTCAACAGCTTGCTGACCCAGAACTATCCCCCCGAGCTGTACGACGTGTATGTCATCCCCAACAACTGTACAGACAACACCGCCCAGGCGGCGGCCAGCTTTGGAGCCAAGGTGCTGGAGTGCACCGTGCCGGTCAAGAGCAAGGGCGAGGTCATGCGCTTTGCCTATAACCAGCTGGCCGGTCAGGGCTACGACGCCTTCTGCGTGTTTGACGCGGACAACGTGGCCCACCCCGATTTTCTGAAAGAGATGAACAATGCCTACTGCGCCGGTGCCCGGGCAGCCCAGGGCTACCGGGACAGCAAGAATCCCTATGACAGCGCCTTCTCCGGCTGCTACTCCATCTACTACTGGATGATGAGCCGCTTCCACAACAACGGCAAGGCGGGTCTGGGTCTGTCCGCCATGCTGGGCGGCACCGGCTTTATGGTATCCGCCGCCGCGCTGGAGAAGATGGGCGGCTGGCGCACCCAGACCATCAGTGAGGATCTGGAGATGTCGGTGCAGCTGGCCATGGCAGAGGTGAAGATCTGGTGGGTGCCCCTGGCCATTACCTACGATGAGCAACCTTTGAGCTATGAGACCTCGGTGAAGCAGCGCCGCCGCTGGACCAGCGGTACCATTCAGATTGCCCATCAGTATCTGCCTGTGATCATGGAGCGCATGACGCGCAAGCCGGACAGCGCGGTGTTTGATATGGGTGCCACCATGCTGGTGCCCGCCTATCAGGTGGCCGCTCTGGGCAGTTCGGTGCTCTCCGCCCTGGCGGTGGGGTGCTCCCGGCCCTACTTCTCCCTGTCCCTGGCTCTGGGAGCCTTCGCCCTGAACCTGGTAATCAGCGCGCTGGGCGCTACGGCAGCCGCGGTGCTGGTGGTGACGGTGGAGAACAAGTGGGACCGCCGCCTGTGGAAGGGCGTTGCCTGCTACTGGCTGTTCCTGCTGAGCTGGCTGCCCATCACGGTGGGATGCTACTTTAAGAAGACTACGGTGTGGGAGGAGATCCGCCACACTCGGAATGTGGCCCCGCAGCCCGGTGGAAAAAGCCGACAGGCGCTGATGCCCTGATTTCAGATAAAAAATACCCCCGTTTCGCATAGCGAAACGGGGGTATTTTGATGTTAGGCTAAGGGTTCAAAATCGCTGGCGGGACGGCGGCAGATGGGGCAGATGAAGTCGTCGGGCAGGGTGTCCGACTCGTAGACAAAGCCGCAGATCTTGCACACAAAGCCCTTGGGCTTGTCCTGAGGAGCGGGAGCTTCCTCTACGATTTCCTCGCCCTTCACACTGGCGGCCAGAACTTTGGCTAGGGCCTCCAGCTCGGCGTCCTGACCGGGAGCTAGAGCGGACTTCAGGGTGACAGGGGCCTCCAGGATCTCCATGTCCTTCATGCCGGAGAGGATCTCGGTCATCAGCTTGCCGCTGGCGGGGGCCCAGGAACCGTTCTGAATGAGGGCCACCTTCCGATTGCGCAGGGCGTGGTGGGCGATGTCGTGGAGAAGATTCTCCATGGAGACAAAGATGCCGTTGTTGTAGGTGGTGGAGGCAAAGACGATGTGGCTGTACTTGAATGCATCGGAGAGGACATAGGAGTAGTGGGTCACCGATACGTCGTACATCTCCACGGGGATGCCCAGCTCGGCCAGGCGGCAGGCCAGGATGTTGGCCGCCGTCTCGGTGCCGCCGTACACGGAGGCAAAGGCGATGAGCACGCCCTGAACCTCGGGCTCATAGGCGGCCCACTTGGCGTACTTGTCCACGATGTAGCCCAGATCCTTGCGCCACACGGGGCCATGGAGGGGGCAGATCATCTGGATATCCAGGCTGGCGGCCTTCTTCAGCAGGGCCTGGACCTGGGGACCATACTTGCCCACGATGTTGGTGTAGTAGCGGCGGGCATCGTCCAACCAGTCCCGATCAAAGTCCACCTCATCGGCAAAGAGCACGCCATTGAGGGCGCCGAAGGTGCCGAAGGCGTCGGCGGAGAAGAGAATCTTATCGGTGGAGTCGTAGCTCACCATGACCTCAGGCCAGTGGACCATGGGGGCGTTGACAAAGGTAAAGGTGTGCCGGCCGGTGGTGATGGTGTCCCCCTCGTTGACCAGATGGACCTCCTTGGGATCTGTGCAGTGGAACTGGCGGATCATATTCAGGATCTTGCCGTTGCAGACGATGGTGGCCTCGGGATGGCGGAGCATCACATCGCCCAGGGTGGCGGCGTGGTCGGGCTCCATGTGGTGGACAAAGACATAGTCCAGCTTCCGACCGCCCAGAACGTGCTCCAGATTTTCAAAGAACTGGGTCTGAACTGCCCGGTCCACCGTGTCAAACAGCACGGTCTTTTCATCCAGAAGCAGGTAGGAGTTGAAAGACATCCCGCGGGGAACCGGATGGGTGCTCTCAAACAGGGGATGCTGGCGGTCATTTCCGCCGATCCAGATCAGATCTTCGGTGACATGACGGATACAATGCATATTGAAAAACCTTCTTTCTGGTAAAGTATCTTGAAACCGCTCCTATGATACCACACACCTTGAAAAATTGGTAGCGGATTTTTATTGCCGGATTCTGTGAGAGATGACGGAAGATTTTTTGGGGAGTGATCGGGAGACGAGAAACTGAAATGAAAATCATTTTCAAAAATATGCGTGAAAATCAATTTGACAGAAAAGAATGGAATAAAAACATGCAAAAAAACACATGCCTCAAGTAAATTTCACATTCTTTTGTCATTGTTCACAGAAATTATGAAAAAATTTTAAACACTAATACGAATTGAAAATTATTTTCACAAGTGCTATGATGGATACAAGAAAAGGAAAACAAGCAACGGAAGCGGACAGATATCAAAGATATCTGACAAAGGAAAGGTTGGTCTTAACATGGATGTAAAGAAACTGGAACAGGCCAAGCAGTGGGTGGAAAAAGAGCTGGCCAGCAGCGCGGAGTTCTGGCTGAAGTACGGTATGGACAAGGAGCACGGCGGCGTGTACACCTGCATCGACCGCACCGGCCGGCTGTTCTCCACCGACAAGAGCGTGTGGATGCAGGGCCGCTGCGGCTGGACTTACGCCTATCTGTGCCACGTGTACGGCAAGCGGGATGAGTGGATGCAGGCCAGCAAGAGCTGCCTGGACTTCATGGAGAAGTACTGCATCAACCGTGAGGCCGGTGACCGGATGTACTTCACCGTCACTGCCGACGGCAAGCCTCTGCGTCAGCGCCGCTACTGCTTCTCCGAGGGCTTTTACGCCCTGGCCAACGCCGAGTACTACGGCCTGACCGGCGAGAAGGAGTACATCGAGCGTGCCCGCCGCGCCTATGAGCTCATCTGGAACCTGAACAACGGCCTCATCAAGGACCCCACCGGCATGGGCCCCAAGACCATCCCCGAGACCCGCACCGGCCGGGCTCTGGCCGACCCCATGATCTATCTGAACATCACCTCCGTCCTGCGCCGCTGCGATCCTGAGCAGCGGGAGCTGTATGACGCGCGGGCCAAGGAGTGTGTGGAGACCATCTTCAAGTATCACCACAAGCCCGAGCTCAAGTGCACCCTGGAGACCGTGGGTCCCAACGGCGAGTTCATGGGCGATATCTCTGCCGGCCGCTTCGTGAACCCCGGCCACGACATCGAGTGCTCCTGGTTCCTGATGGAGCAGGCCAAGTACACCAACGACGAGGAGCTGCGCCGTAAGGCCATGGAGGTCTTTGACATGGCCATCGCCAACGGCTGGGACAATGAGTACGGCGGAATCCTCTACTTTATCGACTGCAAGGGCTTCCCCCCCGAAGCTTATGAGCACGACATGAAGCTGTGGTGGCCCCACAACGAGGCCCTGATCGCCAGCCTGATGATGTATCGGGACAGCGGCGAGGAGAAGTACCTGGATTGGTTCTTCAAGGTGCTGGATTACTGCAAGACCTACTTTGCCGATGACGAGTACGGTGAGTGGTACGGCTATCTCCGCCGGGATGGCAAGCCCACCATGCCTGCCTGCAAGGGCTGCACCTTCAAGGGTCCCTTCCACGTGCCCCGCTGCCTGATCATGGTGGATACCATGCTGGGTGAGATCCTGGCCCGCTGAACATGTTCCCTAACCGCGCGGTGTGCGCGGAGAAACCTCTCCGGGCCTGAAGTGAGGACGGAGACATATATATGGAGGAGGAAAATATCATGAGCAATCTGGACAAGTACAAGGGCATTATCCCCGCATTTTACGCCTGCTATGACGAGCAGGGCAACGTCAGCCCCGAGCGGGTGCGCGCTCTGACCCAGTATTTTGTGGACAAGGGCGTTAAGGGCGTGTACGTCAACGGTTCCTCCGGCGAGTGCATCTACCAGGGCGTCGCCGAGCGGAAGATCATCATCGAGAACGTGATGGCCGTGGCCAAGGGCAAGCTGACCGTCATCAACCACGTGGCCTGCAACAACACCCGGGACAGCGTGGAGCTGGCCAAGCACTCTGAGGAAGTGGGCGTGGACGCCATCGCCTCCATTCCTCCCATCTACTTCCGTCTGCCTGAGTATTCCATCGCCGCTTACTGGAATGCTATCAGCGCTGCCGCTCCCAACACCGACTTTGTGATCTACAACATTCCTCAGCTGGCTGGCACCGCTCTGACCATGAGCCTGTTTGCCGAGATGATGAAGAACCCCAAGGTCATCGCCGTGAAGAACTCCTCCATGCCCACCCAGGATATCCAGATGTTCAAGGCCGCCGGCAAGGCTGCCAAGGGCGAGTTCGTGGTGTTCAACGGTCCCGACGAGCAGTTTGTGGCCGGCCGCGCCATCGGCGCTGACGGCGGCATCGGCGGCACCTACGGCGTGATGCCCGAGCTGTTCCTGAAGCTCAATGAGATGATCGTTGCCGGCGAGCGTGAGAAGGCCACCGAGCTGCAGTACGACATCAACGAGATTATCTACAAGATGTGCTCCAGCCACGCCAACATGTACGCTGTGGCCAAGGAGATGCTCCGTGTCAACGAGGGTCTGGACATCGGCGGCGTGCGTGAGCCTCTGGAGAACCTGCAGGAGGCCGACAAGGCCATCGCCAAAGAGGCTGCCGCTATGGTTCAGGCTGCCAAGGCCAAGTATTGCTAATTCATTGCATCGCAAATCCCCCGCATAACAATCCTCCGCAAAGCCAATCGCGCCGGACAGGCGGAGTGTGAAACCGCCTGTCCGGGAGAATTCAAGATAAGGGAGATAACAACAAATGCCTAACATGCAAGGTTTTACCTACATTGACCTGGCAGTTCTGATCGTCTATCTGCTGGCGGTCCTGTTTGCCGGTCTGCACTTTGCCAAGAAAGAGATGAAGGGCAAAGAGTACTTCAAGGGCGACGGCACCGTGCCTTGGTGGGTCACCTCCGTGTCCATCTTCGCCACCCTGCTCAGCCCCATTTCCTTCCTGTCCCTGGCCGGCAACTCCTACGCCGGCACCTGGATCATGTGGTTTGCCCAGCTGGGTATGCTGCTGGCCATTCCTCTGACCATCAAGTTCTTCCTCCCCATTTACAGCAAGCTGGACATTGATACCGCTTACCACTATCTGGAGCTGCGCTTCAACAGCAAGTTCCTGCGCGTGCTGGGCGCTGTGATGTTCATCATCTATCAGGTGGGCCGTATGTCCATCATCATGTACCTGCCCTGCATGGTGCTGTCCTCTCTGATGGGCATCAACGTGAACATCCTGATCATCATCATGGGCATCATCGCCATCATCTACTCCTACACTGGCGGCCTGAAGAGCGTGCTGTGGACTGACTTCATCCAGGGTTCCGTGCTGCTCATCGGCGTTACCTTCGGCCTCATCTTCCTGGTTTCTCACCTGGACGGCGGTTTCGGCGCCATCATCAACGAGTTTACCAACAACCACAAGTTCCTGGCTGAGAATCAGCCCATCTTTGACGCCAACATCCTGAAGGACAGCGTGTTCCTGCTGATCGTGGGCGCCGGCTTCAACACCATGGGCTCCTATGTCTCCTCTCAGGACATCGTGCAGCGCTTCACCACCACCACCGACACCAAGAAGCTCAACAAGATGATGCTGGCCAACGGCTGCCTGTCCATCTTCATCGCTACCGTGTTCTACCTCATCGGCACCGGCCTGTATGCCTTCTATCAGACTCAGGGCAACCCCCTGCCCCCCGCTGCTCAGCAGGACCAGATCTTCGCTTCCTGGATTGCTTTTGAGCTGCCTGTTGGCATCACCGGTCTGCTGCTGGCTGCCATCTACGCCGCCGCTCAGTCCACTCTGTCCACCGGCCTGAACTCCGTGGCCTCCAGCTGGACCCTGGACATTCAGGAGCGTCTGTCCAAGAAGCAGCTGAGCTTTGAGACCCAGACCAAGATTGGCCAGTACGTCTCCCTGGCTGTGGGTATCTTCTCCATCGTGGTGGCCATGGTTCTGGCCAACGGCGGTGTCAAGTCCGCTTACGAGTGGTTCAACGGCTTCATGGGCCTGGTTCTGGGCATCCTGATCGGCAGCTTCATCCTGGGCGCCTTCACCAAGGTGGCCAACACCTTCGGCACCACCCTGGCCTTCATTGCCGCTTCCGCTGTGATGGTCTTCATCAAGTACGGTCCCTATGCCGCTGATGTGTCCATCTGGTCTTACTCCATCATCTCCATCGCTGTGTCTCTGGTCGTGGGCATCCCCGCTTCCATGATCTGGCGTGCGGTGAAGGGTGACAAGAGCGTTCCCGCTCCCAACACCACCATCTACAAGAACTAACCTCTGTTTCTACAGAGCTCTGAGGCTCCCGGCTAGGCCGGGAGCCTTCAAAAAACAAGGAGGCCATATCCATGGTATTCGGCAACATCCGTGATCGCAAAGATTATGCCTGGCTGGAGGACGTGGTGGGCAAGTGCTTTGACTATGCCAACACCCACGACCTGCTCAGCTTTGAGAAGGGCAGCCACACCATCGACGGAGACGACCTGTTCGTCAACATCGTAGAGTACGAGACCACCAACGCCGCCGACCGCTTCTGGGAGGCCCACCGGCAGTATCTGGACCTGCACTTCATGCTCCGCGGCCCCGAGCAGATCGATGTGAACTTCATCGACAACATGGAGCAGAAGGAGTTTGTAGAGAAGGACGACTTCCTGCCTCTGGAGGGTGAGCCCAACAGCCACGTGGTGCTCAACGCAGGCGACTTCCTGCTGTGCTATCCCGCCGACGCCCACCGCACCGCGGTGAAGGTAGGGGAGCCCACCACCATCAAAAAGGCGATCTTTAAGATCAAAATTAAATAAGTCAGCAAGGACCATTCCTTTCTAAAAACAACAGCCGGAACGCCGCGGATTTTGTCCGCGGCGTTCCGGCTTTCAGCAGGATCATACCTGGAAAAGGAAAGAAAATATAAAAAAAGCGGTTGACAAAAATCTGCCAACCATGGTACAATAAAATGCTTTTATATCCATGTCAAAAAAGAACGAGGTCCCCCATGTTCTTGAGACAGTGTAGCATAGCCCTTATGAAAAGGCAAGAGCAACCGATAGAAAACGAACAACGCGCCCGGGTGTGCGGGAATAAGACTGGACCAGGAAATTGTGGATTCTTCACAAAGGAAAGGACGGAATTTTCCCACAACCCACCGAAAAACAGTAGATCTGCCCGTTTAGTGACGAAGAAAGCGAGTTGATTTTTAGAATGGTAAAGGAAAGCATGGAAGACGTGCGCGCCCGCGTGGAAGCCAGAGCCAAGGACGTATACTACGGCCGGACCCTGCGCAAGAGCTTTGCCCGCTACCAGGAGATCCTGGAGATGCCCAACCTGCTGGAGGTACAGAAGAAGTCCTACCAGTGGTTTTTGGACACCGGCCTGCGTGAGGTGTTCAAGGACGTAGCCGCCATCACCGACTACGCCGGCAACCTGGAGCTGAGCTTCATCGACTACTCCATGGACGAGAAGCCCAAGTACGACGTGGAGGAGTGCAAGGCCCGGGACTGCACCTACGCCGCGCCCATCAAGGTCCGGGTGCGCCTGCGCAACAAGGAGACCGAGGAGATCAAGGAGCAGGAGATCTTCATGGGAGATTTCCCCATCATGACCAATTCCGGCACCTTCGTGATCAATGGCGCCGAGCGTGTCATCGTCTCCCAGATCGTCCGTTCCCCCGGTATGTACTATACCCGTACCGCGGACAAGGCGGATAACCTCACCTTTGCCACCACGGTGATCCCCTACCGGGGCGCCTGGCTGGAGTATGAGACCGACCTCAGCGACATCTTCTATGTCCGCATCGATAAGAACCGCAAGCTGCCCATCACCTGCCTGATCCGTGCGGTCGGCCCCAAGACCGACGCCGAGATCCTGGAGATGTTCGGTGAGGACGAGCGAATTGTGGCCACTATGGAGAAGGACTCCTGCAAGACCTACGAGGAGGCCCTGCTGGAGATCTACCGCAAGCTGCGTCCCGGTGAGCCCCCCACGGTGGACTCCGCCGAGAGCCTGCTCAACGCCACCTTCTACGATCCCCGGCGCTATGACCTGTCTGCCGTGGGCCGTTATAAGTTCAACAAAAAGATGAACCTGGCCACCCGTATTTCCGGCCACACCCTGGCCATGCCCGTGGCCGACCCCCGCACCGGCGAGATCATTGCCGAGGCCGGTGAGTCCCTGTCCCGTGAGCGCGCCCGTGAGCTGGCCGCCAAGGGCGTCAACGAGGTGGATCCGTAAGCGATGCAGGTATTCGCGATCACGCCCAGCATGTACGGAATGAACAGCAACGGGTTCAACATGATCGGGATGCCGAACAATAACGGCTCGCCGATATTGAAGATCTGCGGGACAATCGCGACCCGCGACAGCTGCCTGTAGCGCTTGGATTTCGCCAGGAAGAATAACAGAATGCCCAATCCCAGCGTTGCGCCGATCCCGCCCATCTGAATGGAGTTCAGCAAGCCGGTCGTATAGATGTTCGGCAAAGCGGAACCGGCTGCCATCGCCGCCATGTTCTGTTCGTTCGCCGCCGTTGCCAGCGCGTCCATAAACGGAACGACCGAGGAACCGTGAATGCCGCAGAACATCGCCAGCGTCATGACCAGTTCGGTGACTAACAGACCGAAGAAGCTGGTGCCCAAACCGGACAGCGGTGTCTGGATAAACGTGTAAATGAGCTGATGGATCGATTCATACGGCGTCGCCGCCAGCGCCTGACCGATCAGCGAACAGCCGAAGACCAGAATAAACGCCGGAATCAGCACGGCGAAGGTTGCTTCAATATAGTGCGGAACGCCCTGCGGCATCTTGATCGTCACATTGTGATCCTGGCACAGCTTGACAAACCGTACGACCAGATATGAAATGATAAACGCCGAGAACATGCCGGAGTGACCGAGCCAGGCCGATGGGATCGCAGTGTACAGCTCCGTCGGTGTCAGCAGCAGAAACAACGCGACGGTCAGCGGCACGCAGGCCAGCGGCTCGTTCATGCCCAGCCGTTTTGCGTACAAATACGGCAGCACCAGCACGGTGTAAAACGCGATGATGCTCAGTGTCCAGCTTTGAGCGTTCATAAAGACCATCAGAATCATCGGATTCGCGCCTAAAAATGCCTGCCACCCGCCGACGTCGATAAACGCGAACAGACAGGCGAAGGAACCGATCACCGTGATCGGAAGCAGAACTTGAAGCGCTTCGGCCATGGCGTTTAAGAAGGTCATCTTGTGGACCCATTCCGCCAACGGTTCAACGAAGCTGGATATTTTTTCCATCAATGTATCCATTGTATTTTCTCCTCTTTTCAAATAAACTCAGTTTTTAGTCAGGACTTGAGATGTTCCAATGCCGTTTTCAGTACCTTTTCCCCATTCATCATGCCGTAATCCACCGTATCGATAACCATAAATTCCACGCCTTTTTCCGCGTATTTCGCATCGAAGGTTTTCTTTTTGAAGCGGACCTGCGGGCCTAACAGAACGATGTCCGCCCCGTCGATCAGCTCGTCCAGCTTCGTGTAGGGATAGGCGTTGATCACGGCGTCGACGCCCAGCTGCTTCGCGGCGTCCTTCATCCGATCCGTCAGCATGCTTGTGCTGGCGCCATGTTCGCAGACAAGAATGATATTGACCATTATTTCACCTCCTCCCCGTTTTTCTGAACTTGCATTTTGAGCAGCCTTTCGGCAAATTCCCGGCTGACCTCGGCCGCCGTCAGATGATTAGACGCATGGATCAGCATCATCGTCATCGGCAGTGCAGCGGGATCGCGGGCTTCCTCCACCAACAGCTTCGTATGAATTTCATGAGCCTTGACGATCGCTTCATCAGCGACGGCCAGAGCCTGCCGCGCCGCTTCCCAATCGCCGGCTTCCGCGTAATCGAGCGCTTCCATGCAGCTGCTCTTGCCATCCCCGGCATTCGCGATAATCATGCATGAAAGATTGTTTACTTCCTGAATCGTCACGTTTTCTGACCTCCTTGCT
>ENA-UPXC01003424-UPXC01003424.1-human-gut-metagenome-genome-assembly--contig:-NODE-3424-length-16465-cov-3.678667_pt1 | contig 16465 bp, 12 predicted proteins | sample MGYA00250047_ERZ773371 | MGnify/ENA primary metagenome ERZ773371 (study PRJEB29103, sample SAMN06111975) | human gut metagenome | biome: human gut; feature: ankylosing spondylitis patient; material... | reverse complement strand
TGGTAGACCAGAACGCCGCTGCGGCTCTCTTTGGCAGTCAGTTCATACTCAGAGGGAAGCTGCTGCTGGCAATAGTATTCCACCGGCATGCACCGGGTGTCGTCCTGACTCATACCGGCCCAGGAGAGCTGAAAGTCGCTGTCAAACATGGTAACCGGCTGGGGATAGGTGCTTTTCAGGGTCAGCTCCACAACCACCAGCTGTTCCCCCTCTGCACTGATATAGCCGCCATATTCCTCTGTGGATTCCACCCCGGTCACCGTATAATCAAACCACGCAGTGGAAACTGTGTCGCCCAGGGAAAAGTGCTGATCCGCATCGTTTTGCCCGCTGCTGCAGCCGGTGAGCAGCAGAGCGGAGGCCAGCACCCAAGCCAATCTTTTTCCGATGGGGGCCACCTTCTTTCGTTCTTTTTTGAAATTATACCCGACATAGGCCGGAAACACAAGAGGGAGCGTTTGACTTGTGGTCAGGGTGCTGGTTCTTTTTTGCATATCTTATTATTTTTTATCGGTTTCGTAACCATCTTACCTCTGTGCGGTTGACGGCCTGCCGGTTTCCGGATATAGTTATGTCGTTCAAAAGAGCGGCACGCCGGTACGCACCGGCGTCCACAAATCGGCTCGCTCCCGCTCTGGCGCAAAGCGTCCCAACTTGGTTGGTTTTTTCTGGACAAGGTTGGACGCTCTATGGTAAAATTAGTTATCACAGTTTCCGCCGAAGCTGGCGCCTGTTTGGGGGGCCAGAGCCAACAACTACATCATAGAGAAGGAGATCAACATGGAAATCCGCAAAATTTTCGTCGTCGGTTCCGGCCTGATGGGCAGCGGTATTGCCCAGACCGCCATTCAGTGCGGCTATGAAGTGATCCTGAATGACCAGAGCAAGGCCGCTCTGGAGCGCGGAGTGACTGGTATCACCAAGCGCCTGGAGCGTCTGGTGGAGAAGGGCAAGATGACAGCCGAGGAGAAGGACGACTGTCTGGCCCGCCTCACCACCTCCGTCAGCGTTCACGTGGCCTCCAATGTGGATCTGGTCATCGAGGCCATCTACGAGAACCTGGAGGCTAAGCAGGCTATCTTCCAGCAGCTGGATAAGATCTGCGACAGCCGCACCATTTTTGCCTCCAACACCTCCTCTATCTCCATGACCAGCCTGGCTGCCGCCACCAGCCGTCCTGATCGCGTGGTTGGTCTGCACTTCTTCTCCCCCGTGCCTGTGATGAGCCTGGTGGAGATCGTCTACGGCCTGCGTACCTCTCAGGAGACCATCGACAGCGTCACTGAGGTGGGCAAGCACATGGGCAAGCGTCCCATCCTGGCCAAGGATAAGCCCGGCTTCATCGTCAACCGTATGCTGCTGCCCATGCTCAACGAGGCTGTTCAGGTTCTGGACGAGGACATCGGCACCGTGGAGGACGTGGATGAGGGTATGCTCCGCGGCTGTAATCACCCCATGGGCCCCCTGGCTCTGGCGGACATGATCGGCCTGGACATCCTGCTGGAGGTTATGGAGACCTTCTACATCGACCTGGGTGATACCAAGTACCGCCCCGCCCACCTGCTGCGCAAGATGGTGGCCGCCGGCTACCTGGGCCGGAAGTCCGGCGCTGGCTTCTATGTCTACGAGGAAGGCAAGAAGGTTGGCGTCAACCCCGTGCTGGTCAAGGGCTGATCCCCCTTTACCATAAATTCACTGTTTCCGCTCTGAACCGCTCCCTGGGGCTCCGCCGGGCCCCAGGGAATCTTTTTGTCATTCCCTTTTAGGAAAGGAGAACCATCTTGGAACTGCGCGAATATTGTCCCCTGGACTGTCCGGAGATGGCCAGTCTGTTCTATCAAACGGTACATACCGTCAACGCCTGTGACTATACTCCTCAGCAGCTGGACGCCTGGGCGGACGGACATACCGATCTGGCGGCCTGGAACCGCTCCTTTCTAAGTCACTATACGTTGGTAGCTCAGGAAGAGGATCAGATCATCGGCTTTGGCGATATCTGCCGGGATGGCTACCTGGATCGGCTGTATGTGCATCCAGACTGGCAGCGCCAGGGGGTTGCCACCGCCCTGTGTGATCAGCTGGAGGCATGCTGCGGTGCGCCGCGCCTGTACGCCCATGCCTCCATTACGGCGCTGCCTTTTTTCCAGGGGCGGGGCTATCGGATGGTACAGGAGCGCCAAGTGGAGCGCAAAGGGATCCTGCTGACCAATTTTTTGGTGGAAAAGGAGCCCACAGCCCAAAGCGCTTATCTGTAAAATAAAAGAACGCCGGACCTGTTTTCAGGTCCGGCGTTCTTTTTTCAATCAGCACATCTTGGCTCCCGCAGGGATCTTGTCGTCCAGCATGATGAGGTTCAGCCGCTCCTCACCCTTCTCGGTGTGGACGGCGGAGAGCAGCATGCCGCAGCTCTCCTGCCCCATCATCTTGCGGGGAGGCAGGTTGACAATGGCCATCAGGGTCTTGCCCACCAGCTCCTCGGGCTTATAGTACATAGCAATGCCGGAGAGGATCTGGCGGTCCACGCCGGTGCCATCGTCCAGGGTAAACTTCAGCAGCTTGTTGGACTTCTTTACGTTCTCACAGGCCTTTACCTTCACGGCCCGGAAATCGCTCTTGCAGAAGGTGTCAAAGTCCACCTTCTCCTCCAGCTGGGGCTCCAGCTCCAGGGCAGGCAGGGCGGCCTTCTTGGCCTCTTCCGCGGCCTTCTCCAGCTCCTCCAGCTCCTTGGCGGCGTCAATGCGGGGAAACAGGTTGTCGCCCCGGGTGACGGTCACGTCGGCGGGAAGGCTGCCGAACACGGCGGCGCTCTCCCAGGTGGAGCAGGCATCGCAGGCGCCGATCTGCCGCAGGATCTCAGCAGCGGAGGTGGGGATGAAGGGGGTCAGCAGGATGGCACACACCCGCAGGGTCTCCAGCAGGTTGTACATGACAGTGGCCAGACGGACCCCGTTAGCCTCCATGTCCTTGGCCAGCACCCAGGGGGCGTTCTCGTCGATATACTTGTTGGCCCGAGAGATGACCTTGAAGATCTCGCTCAGGGCGTTCTGGAAGGCATAGTGCTCCATCTGCTCCTCATAGCGGCCGCGCAGGGCGGACACCATGGCGGTGAGCTCCTCGTCCAGGGCGTCGGCCTGGCGCTCCTTGGGCAGGGTGCCGCCGAAGTACTTGCCCACCATGGACACGGTGCGACTGAGGAGGTTGCCCAGGTCATTGGCCAGGTCCACGTTGATGGTGTTGATAAGGGCCTCGTTGGAGAAGTTGCCGTCGGAGCCGAAGGGGAAGGTACGCAGCAGGAAGAAGCGCAGGGCGTCTACGCCGAAGCGCTCAGCCAGGATATAGGGGTCCACCACGTTGCCCTTGGACTTGGACATCTTGCCGCCGTCCAGCAGCAGCCAGCCGTGGCCAAACACCTTCTTGGGCAGAGGCATGTCCATGCTCATGAGCATGGCGGGCCAGATGATGGAGTGGAAGCGGACGATCTCCTTGCCCACAAAGTGGACGTCGGCGGGCCAGAACTTCTCATAGTCGTCGTACTTGTCGTTGAGGAAGCCCAGGGCGGTGGTGTAGTTGAACAGAGCGTCCACCCACACATAGACCACATGGCCGGGGTCAAAGTCCACCGGCACGCCCCAGGTGAAGCTGGTGCGGGAGACACACAGGTCCTCCAGGCCGGGCTTGATGAAGTTGTTGACCATCTCGTTGACCCGGGAGCGGGGCTCCAGGAAGTCGGTGTCCTCCAGCAGGTGCTGGATGCGGTCAGCGTACTTGCTCAGACGGAAGAAGTAGGCCTCCTCCTTGGCGTCCTGAACTTCACGGCCGCAGTCGGGGCACTTGCCGTCCACCAGCTGGCTCTCGGTCCAGAAGGACTCACAGGGCTTGCAGTACTTGCCTACATACTCGCCCTTGTAGATGTCGCCCTTCTCGTACATCTTCTTAAAAATCTTCTGGATGGCGGAGACATGGTAGTCGTCGGTGGTGCGGATGAAACGGTCGTTGGAGATGTTCATCAGCTTCCACAGGTCCAGCACGCCCCGCTCGCCGGTGACGATCTTGTCCACGAACTCCTTGGGGGTGACGCCGGCCTCCTTGGCCTTGTCCTCGATCTTCTGGCCGTGCTCATCGGTGCCGGTCAGAAACAGCACATCATAGCCGCACAGGCGCTTATAGCGGGCCATGGCGTCGGTGGCCACGGTGCAGTAGGTGTGGCCGATGTGCAGCTTGTCGCTGGGGTAATAGATAGGGGTGGTGATATAAAAGCGTTTGCGTTCCATGATTGATACTTCCTCTCGCTCTCAAATTGTTCCATCATCCACATCCTCTTGGGGCATTCGCGGTCCCAGAGGGGTGGGAGAAAAACGCCGGGCGGACAGAGCCGTCAGAGCGCCGAAGGTACACACAACAAAAGAAATTGCCAGCAGGGAATCGAACAGAGACAGGCGGTCGGCCAAGGCGGTGAGCCCAAAGTAGACCCCCATTACGGCAAAGACGGTGAAGCTGCGGCAGCGGGGGCGGCGGTAGAAGAAGGCCGCCTGACCGTGAAGGGCCAGCAGCAGAAAGACCGAGGCCAGCAGAGGGACAAAGGAATTGAGCAGGACCGGGTCGCTGGAGTAGACCTGATAGAGCCGGATGAGCCAGGGCAGGGCGGCGTAAGCCGGAAGGGTGGCGGCCAGACGCACCTGCTCACCGGACACGGCCCGGTAGTTGGACTTGCCCAGCACCAGAGAGCCGATGGCTCCGGCCACGCAGCCCAGAATGGACAGTGCCAGAGCGGCAGGCAGCAGATGGCGGGAGGGATCGGCCTGCCAGGCCCGCAGATCCTCCATCAGCTGGGGAACACCGGCCACAGCCGAGGCCAGAAAGCCCATGGCGGCAATGACCATCAGAGTCATATAGCCGCTGGAGGGGCACTGGAAGGCTTTGTCCTCCTCTCCTTCGGAGAAGGTACGCCCGCCGGGGCACAGGACCAGGGCCAGAACAGCGACTAGCGCGGTCAGAGCCAGCAGGGCCCAGGTGGCGGGAGCGCCGTGGGTAAACAGGTTGGTAGCGGGGTCCAGGGCAGAAGAGCGCTGCCACAGCCGTACCGCAAAGCCCGCCGCGCCGCCCACCAGGGCCAGGGCCGGCAAGGCAAAGTCTTTTCTCATAATTGGCCTCCTAAACCAAGGGACAGAGGAGCCTGTCCAGGGATAACTATCCAATTATATATTACCCCATGGGAAAATACAAGGGCCATGCGCTCAGAAATCCATGGCGCCCAGGGGCAGGTCACAGTCTGGGCCGCCCCTGGGAGCTGCCGTCCGGCCTGCGGAACTGAAGATACAAAGCGGCCACCAGAGCCACCAGAGCCACGATGCTGATGACCAGGGAGACGACCTCAGAAAGGAGCTCCATGCGCAGCAGGATCTCTGAGATAGCCAGACAGATCAGGGAGACAAACAGCAGGTTGCGGGCAGCAGGGTTCATGCGCTTGCGCTTGCCATCATTGGCGAACTCAGACTCCGGCGGCGGAGTGGGGGTATAGCCCCGCTTTCCTTGAGGGTGGCGTTTTTTATGTTTTGTCTTACTCATACGAAATCCTCTCCTGATAAAATCACGCCGCCGCCCAGCACCACGTCGTCCTGGTAAAAGACCACCGACTGGCCGGGGGTGATGGCGCGCTGAGGCTGATGGAAGGTGAGCCGGGCGGTATCCGGCCCGGTTTGCTCCAGGGTAGCGGGCTGCTCCGTCATGCGGTAACGCACCTTGGCGCGCACCTGGATGGGCTGATCCAGCCGCTCCACCGCGATGAGATTGAGCTGTCCGGCGGTGAGGCTGCGGTGGAACAAGGCGTCGTTGGAGCCCAGGGTGACGGTGTTATGCTCCGGGCTCAGGCCGGTCACATACAGCCGCCCCTGGTTGGAGAAAACCCCCAGTCCCCGCCGCTGGCCCATGGTGTAGTGAATGATACCCTGGTGTCGGCCCAGGACGTTGCCCTGGCAATCGACAAAGTCGCCGGACGGGTAGTCTTTCCCGGTGTGGTGACAAATAAAGGAGGCGTAGTCCCCATCCGGGACAAAGCAGATGTCCTGACTGTCGCTCTTCCGGGCGCTGACCAGCCCCTGCTCCAGGGCAATGGCGCGGATCTCCTCCTTGGAAAGCCGCCCCAGGGGGAAGCGGGTGGCGGAGAGCTGCTGCTGGGTGAGGGTCCACAGCACATAGCTCTGGTCCTTGTCCGGGTGGAGGGCCTTTTTCAAAAGCCAGCGGCCTGAGCCGCTGTCCTGCTCGATCTGGGCATAGTGGCCGGTGGCCAGCAGGGGACAGCCCATCTCCTGGGCCGCCTGGAGCAGAGCGCCGAACTTGATGGCCCGGTTGCACAGCACGCAGGGATTGGGGGTCTGGCCCTGCTCATAGGCCTGGACGAAGGGGTCCATCACCTCCTGGCGGAAGGATTCCGACAGGTCCAGGGTGTGGTGGGGGATGGAGAGACGCCGGGCCACCGCCTGGGCGTCGGCCACGTCCCGGGCGGTGTGGCACTGGGAGCGCTGGGCGGGGGGCAGGGCGTCGGGCGAGAACAGGGACATGGTAAAGCCCACCGGATCGTAGCCCGCCTGCTGTAAGAGCCAGACGGCGGCGGAACTGTCCACGCCGCCGCTCATGGCTGCCGCAATGGGATTCAAACGGTTACCTCCTTAAAAGCCGCCGGGCGGCCGGTAAAATCAAGGGAAAGTATATCATATTTTGCCCCAAGACGCAATGAAAAGCCCACTCAGCGGAAAAACTTGGGGAAAAAGGTGTACGGATCATTCCAGCGGGACAAAGTGCACAAAGGGGAAGATTCCGGGGAAAAAGGGGAAAATAGCCCCCAAAATCGACAAATTTGGCGCAAAGCGGTCTGAGAAGGAGAAAGTTGGGCGGATATTTTCCAGAAAAAATACATCTGGTATATCTAGTTGAAAAAACTGCCGAAATCCACTATATGTAGTGGACGCTGTAATGGGGGGTGTGCTATAATCAAAAACCGTTACGAATAAGGCCGGGGCTGCCCGGCTTTCCATATCCACATCATGAAAGAGAAGGAGAGCGCCCATGAGTGCCAACATGAAAGTGATCAAGCGTGACGGCTCCGTTGTGGAGTACGACCGCAATAAGATCGTTACTGCCATCCAGAAGGCCAACGCCGAGGTCTCCGAGGAGGAGCGGCTGAGTCAGGACCGCATCGAGGCCATTGTCCGCCGCATTGAGGACCTGGGCCGGGACAAGCTGCCTGTGGAGGAGATCCAGGACCTGGTGGAGCAAGGTCTGGTGAATGAGAACAAGTTCTATCTGGCCAAGACCTACATCATCTACCGCTACACCCGGGCCCTGGTGCGCAAGCAGAACACCACCGATGAGTCCATCCTCTCCCTGCTGCGCAACGAGAACAAGGAGCTGGCCGAGGAGAACTCCAACAAGAACACCATGATCGCCGCCACCCAGCGAGATTACATCGCCGGTGAGGTGAGCCGGGATCTGACCCGCCGTATCCTGCTGCCCGAGTACATCTCCAAGGCCCACGACGAGGGCGCCATTCACTTCCACGACGCCGACTACTTCATCCAGCCCATCTTCAACTGCTGCCTCATTAACATCGGCGACATGCTGGATAACGGCACCGTGATGAACGGCAAGCTCATCGAGTCCCCCAAGAGCTTCCAGGTGGCCTGCACCGTTACCACCCAGATCATCGCCTGTGTGGCCTCCAACCAGTACGGCGGCCAGAGCGTGGATATGAGCCACCTGGGCAAGTACCTGCGCCGCAGCCGGGAGAAGTTCCGCAAGCACATCTCCTATGAGTGCGCTGGTCTGGTGGACGAGGCCACCGTGGAGCGCCTGGTGGACGACCGGGTGCGGGACGAGCTCAAGAGCGGCGTGCAGACCATCCAGTACCAGATCAACACCCTCATGACCACCAACGGCCAGTCTCCCTTTGTGACCCTCTTCCTCAATCTCCAGGAGGGCGACCCCTATCTGGAGGAGAACGCCATGATCGTGGAGGAGGTGCTGCGCCAGCGTCTGGAGGGCATCAAGAACGAGAAGGGCGTGTATATCACCCCCGCCTTCCCCAAGCTGGTCTACGTGCTGGATGAGCACAACTGCCTCAAGGGCGGCAAGTACGACTATATTACCGAGCTGGCCGTCAAGTGCTCCGCCAAGCGGATGTACCCCGACTACATCTCCGCCAAGAAGATGCGGGAGAACTACGAGGGCAACGTGTTCTCTCCCATGGGCTGCCGCTCCTTCCTGTCTCCCTGGAAGGACGAGAACGGCAACTACAAATTTGAGGGCCGCTTCAACCAGGGCGTGGTCTCCCTGAACCTGCCCCAGATCGGTATTCTGGCGGGCGGAAATGAGGAGAAGTTCTGGTCTTTGCTGGACGAGCGCCTGCAGCTGTGCTTTGAGGCTCTCATGTGCCGCCATGAGGCCCTGAAGAACGTCCGCTCTGACTCCAGCCCCATCCACTGGCAGTACGGCGCCATTGCCCGCCTGCCCAAGGGCGCCCCCATCGAGCCCCTGCTCTACGGCGGTTATTCCTCCATCTCTCTGGGCTACATTGGTCTCTATGAGGTGACCAAGCTCATGAAGGGGGTCAGCCACACCCAGCCCGGCGGCCAGGAGTTTGCCCAGAAGGTCATGGCCCGGCTGCGCAAGGCCTGTGATGATTGGAAGAAGGAGACCAACATCGGATTCGCCCTCTACGGCACCCCCGCCGAGAGCCTGTGCTACCGCTTTGCTCGCATTGACAAGGAGCGCTTTGGTTCCATCCCCGATGTGACCGACAAGGGCTACTACACCAACAGCTACCACGTGGACGTGCGGGAGCACATCGATGCCTTCGACAAGTTCACCTTTGAGAGCCAGTTCCAGAAGATTTCCACCGGCGGCTGTATCTCCTATGTGGAGATCCCCAACATGCGCCACAACCTGGAGGCGCTGAAGGAGGTTGTCAAGTTCATCTACGACAACATCCAGTACGCCGAGTTCAACACCAAGAGCGACTACTGCCAGTGCTGCGGCTACGATGGTGAGATCACCATTAACGATGATTTCCAGTGGGAGTGCCCCGTCTGCCACAACACCGACCAGAGCAAGATGAACGTTACCCGCCGCACCTGCGGATATTTGGGGGAGAATTACTGGAATGTGGGCAAGACGAAGGAGATCAAGTCCCGCGTCCTGCATCTGTAACCTACTTTTCTTGAAAGAAAAGTAGGCAAAAGAACTTCCTGCAAAGCTGCGCTTTGCCTCTCCGTGTCCTCCGGCCGCTGCACGGCTGGAGGGCATGGTATTTTTAAAGAAAATCATCTTTATGTTTCCGCCTGCGGCGGAAATGCTGTGAGGCTGTGAAAGATATGAACTATGCTGACATCCGGCCCATCGACGTGGCCAACGGCCCGGGCATCCGGGTCTCCCTGTTTGTCTCCGGCTGTACCCATGCCTGTCCGGAGTGCTTTAACCCCGAGGCCTGGGACTTCCAGTACGGAAATCCCTTCGGCCCGGAGCAGGTGGAGGAGATCCTCGCCGCGCTGGGCAAGTCCTATGTGCGGGGACTCTCCCTGCTGGGTGGCGAGCCCTTCCACCCCAACAACCAGAAAACGGTGCTGGAGCTGGTAGAGAAGGTCCGGGAGCAGTATCCGGAGAAGGATATCTGGTGCTATACCGGCTACCTCTTTGAGGACCTGGCTGCCGGGAAGGTGGGGGACTATGGCCGCGCTCTGCTGGAGCAGCTGGATGTGCTGGTGGATGGGCCCTTTGTCATTGCCCAGAAAAATCTGAGCCTGCGCTTCCGGGGTTCTTCCAACCAGCGGATTTTGGAGGTCGGTCCCTCCCTGGCGCAGGGGCAGCCGGTGCTGTGGGACGAGACGACAGTAGAATAAAAAAAGACCGCGCTTCCTTCACAATGAAGGGAAGCGCGGTTTTTCTTTGCTTATGATTTGGAAACCTCCGGATGGGCACCCTCCACCTCTTTGTGGGAGTTGGCCCGAACCAGAGCAAAGGCCTTCTTCCGTACCACCAGGAAGAAAATGATGTGTACCGCTCCGGTGACGATCCAGGAGATGGGGTAGGAGATGTACAGATTCTCCGGTGTGCGGTCCACCTGGAAGATGGTAAAGATCCACACGATTCGCAGACCGCAGGCGCCGATTAGAGAGACGATCATGGGGCCTACCGAGTAGCCAAGGCCACGCAGGCTGCCCACCATGGTGTCCATGATGCCGCACAGGGCATAGGTCCGGGCGATGTAGCCCAGGCGGATGATACCCTGCTGGATTACGTCCTCCTCGCCGGGGGCATAGATGCTTACCAGAGGATGGCCGAACAGATAGGCCAGGTTGCCCAGTACCACGCCGGTGATGATGACGAAGGTCTGGCAGTAGATCAGGCTTTTGTCTACCCGCTTGCACTCGCCGGCGCCGTAGTTCTGGCCGGTGAAGGTGAGGTTGGTCTGATAGAAGGCGTTCATGGCCTGGTAGACAAAGTTTTCAATGTTGGCAGAGGCGGCGGAGCCGGCCACCACCGTGGAGCCGAAGGAGTTGATGGAGGACTGGATCAGCACGTTGGACAGGGAGAAGACGATGCCCTGGAAGCCGGCCGGCAGGCCGATTTCCATGATCTGGCCCAGAATATGCCGGTCGATGTGCATATCCCGCAGGTTCAGGCGCAGGGGGCCGTCCTCATGGCTGAGGCACATCAGGACCAGTCCAGCCGAGATGTACTGAGAGATGGTGGTGGCCATGGCTACGCCGGCCACGCCCATGTCCATCAGGATAACAGACACCAGGTTCAGTATCACATTTACCACGCCGGCAATGATCAGGTAGAACAAAGGACGCTGGGTATCGCCCTGGGCACGAAGAATGGCTGCGCCGAAGTTATAGGCCATGGTGGCGGGCATACCCAGGAAGTAGATGCGCAAATAGAGGGTGGACAGATCGATCACGTCCTCCGGGGAGGACATCCAGACCAGCAGCTGGTGGGACATGATGGCGCCAAATACCGCCAGCACCGCGCCACTGACCAGAGCCATGAGAATGGAGGTATGTACCGCCTTGCTCACCATATCATGGCGCTTGCCGCCCAGATTTCGGGCTACAACCACGTTGGTGCCTACAGACAGGCCCACAAACAGGGCAATCAGCAGGTTGATGAGGGAGGTGGTGGAGCCCACGGCGGCCAGGGACTCTTTGCCCGCGAAACGGCCCACCACGATGACGTCTGCGGCGTTAAACAACAGCTGGAGAATACTGGATGCCATAAGAGGGATGGCGAACTTTAAGATCTTATCTGCAAGTGAGCCATGGCACATGTCCATCTGATGGCGCGGTTTGCCTAACATGGTGCAATCGTCCTTTCTTCCTGCCCTCACGCTGCAGGTTAATATTTTGGCTAGTTTGGCTACATTATAGCATGTCAAACCGGAGTGTGTGAAGAGAAATTCACAAAATAAAAAACCGGGAGGAACGCTGTACACAACCGGTTTCGTCCCAACCGGACAAGAGTACATCATACAACAAATAGGTTTTGGAATCAATAGCAAAACAAACAGGCATGGAGAGGAAAAAGACCTCTTTCCATGCCTGTTTTTGTGTACGTATGCTAAAGTCAAGGTTGTGTGGGGCTGGATTGTGCAATGACCAACAAGTCACCTGCCAGGATGACGGTGTCGCCGCCGGGGATGATGGTATCCAGCCCACGTTTGATGAGAATAACCAGAGTGTGGCTGGGCAGATGGAGATGGCGCAGCTGTTTTCCCTGCCAGCGATGGCCCCGGTCCACAACTACCTCCTGTAAGGAGAGCTGTTCCCGGTCCTCAAAGCCCCGTGCAGCGATGACCAGCAAGTCGCCGGCCAGCAGCAGGGTGTCACCCTGGGGCACAATAGTTTGGCCTCCGCGGGCAATCATGACGACCAACAGATCGTTGGGGAGCAGCAGATCTTTTAATGATTGTCCTGTCCAGGGATGGGTCGGGTCCAGATGTACCTTGATGAAGTCAATGCTGCTCTCCTCCTGATAATCGTTGAAAGTCTTGCCCACGTCACCGGCGTGGTCAATCATAGATAGGTGGGAGGAGACCCAGGGCAGCAGTGTTCCCTGAATGGAGATGGACAGCAGGACGATACAAAATACCAGGTTAAACAGGTGATAGTGGGTGGAAGCGCCGTCCAGTACCGCCATGATGGCAAACACAATGGAAGCTACGCCCCGCAGTCCCGCCCAAGAGACCACACCAATCTGTCCCAGGGAGGAGCGGAAGGGGAGCAGCAGTAGCCCCACTACAGCGGGACGGGCAATGAGGGTAAGGAAGGCAGTGATGGCCAGCGCGGGGAGGAGCACGGCGGGCAATTCCACCGGCGTGACCAGCAGTCCCAGCAGGAAGAAAATAAGTACCTGACACACATGGGTAATCACATCAAAGAAGTGAACCATGTATCGTTTCTGAGGTAAGCTGCACCGCCCCAGCCAGATGCCGCACAGGTAGACGCTAAGGTAACCGTTTCCGCCCAGTACAGAGGGCAGAGCATAAGCGGTAATGGCCATGGAAAAGATGAAGATGGTCTGGTTCTGGTCGGATTGGAAGGTGCCCCGACCCAAGATCCAGGCGGCCAGACGTCCCAGAAGCAGGCCGCCCGCAATTCCCAGGGCGATCTGCTGGAGCAGCAGCAGGGGAACGGAAATCTCCTGTCCAGTGAGTACTGCCACTGCCACGGAGGTGAGCATATAGGAGATGGGGTCATTGGAGCCTGACTCAATCTCCAGCAGGGAGTCGGTGTGTTCCTTGAGGGCTAGCTTTTTGGTGCGCAGGATGTTGAACACCGAGGCAGCGTCGGTGGAGGAGATGACAGAACCGATCAGCAGACTCTCCGCCCAGGACAAATCAAACGCCAGGTGGACAAAGACCGCCACACTGCCCGCAGTACAAGCTACACCCAGAGTAGACAGCACCACCGACTGGACTGCCACCGGACGAGCGGCAGACAGGTTGGTGCCAAAGCCGCCGTAGAACATGATGAAGATGAGACTGACTGAACAGATGGCATTTACTGCCACATAGTCATCAAACTGAATGTGCAGCAGACCATTTTCACCAAAACACATGCCCAGTGCCATGAACACAAGAAGGGAGGGAACAGCCAGCTTTTCCACCCAGCGATTCATAAGGATACAAATGAGAATAACAGCTCCAACAAGTAAAAGGGCGCGATCCATTATCTACCTCCTTAAAAACAATAACATAATTATAATAGCATAAATATGGGATAAAATCAGGGAAAAACAAAAGAAATGCGTTAAGAAAATGTAAAGAGGAGCGCTTTGCGCTCCTCTTTTTTATAATGAAAGATAGACAGGATGTCAGGGTGTAACAGCCCATACCCGAGCGGGCAGACCGGTGGCTCCGGTGATCCGGGGGAAGGACACCGCTACCACGGCTCCGGCGGGGGCTACCTGGTCCAGGTTGCGCAGCAGCTCCACCTGAATCTTGCCATGGCTGAGCACATACCGCTCACAGGCCAGGTCGCCAGCCTGGGCCGCCAGGGTGGAGGCGTCGGTGTCAATGGTCTCATGGCCATTGGCAGCAGCGGAGCGGGTCTCGTAGATATACTTCAGGGCCTCCATAGACCAGCCGGGGGTGTGTTCGCCGCCCTCGGCGTCAAAGTTGGACAGGGCGTCCATGCTGGGCCAGCGCTTGCTCCAATCGGTGCGCAGAGCCACAAAGGCCCCCTCAGGAATGGGACCGTACTTGGCCTCGTAGTCCAGAATATCCTGAACCGTTACCGCATAGTGTACGTCCTTAGCCACCTTGTCGGACACGTCAATGACGCACAGGGGGAAGACCAGCTGCTCCACACCGTAGGCCTCAGAGGAGACGCCCTCTTTGTCAAAGTGGCTGGGGAAGTCAATGTGGGTACCGAACTGACCGGGGAAGCGGAAGGTTTGGATGAGACAGTCCAGCATGGGGTTGCCCCAGTCGTACACCGTTTTGCACAGCTCCACCGAGCCCTCAGGAATGCCGGCCCAGAAGGGGCTGTCGTTGTCCAGGGGGTGGGACAGCTCCACCCATTTGTACTCCTTGGCCCGCTTCAGGCCCTCCCAAAGTTCGTACATAAGCAACACTCCTTAACATATGGTGAAATGGGATCTAAGCCCGGCGAAGCAGACAAATCTGCATCGTGCTGTTATTGTATCATATCCTGTGCTGCTGTGAAAATATAAAATATATATTGTAACGGAAAGTTGGATATATTGTAACAGAAAGTTGGTTGTTTCCCATGGCTCCATTCGATAAAATAGAGATGGAAAGCACGGCGTGAGAATGGAACGTTCCTTTTATGGACAAGGCCAAAGAACAGGAGGTGCAAGCCAATGAAACGGGTTCTGGCCGTACTGATGTTGGTTGCTCTGATATTGTGTGCCGGGTGCGGCGGCGAGACAGAGACGACCGAGGAGAAGCTGAAACAGCAGCTGCCTGAGCTTTTGGAGGACGAACTGGAGATCGAGGGGATCTATCGGGGAGGTGGGCTGACCACAGAGAATGCCGCCTATACCCCTGATGAGAACGGACAGTGCTTTGTTCGTGTGACCGATGAGGACTATCCCACCGTTGCTGTGCTGAAAGAGAAGACCGAGCAGGTCTTTACGCCGGCCTATGCGGAGGAAAACCTCTATTCGTATGCCTTTTCCGGGGACTGGCCCCGCTACAAGGACATCGATGGGGCACTTCATATGGACGTCAATCAGGGCGGCGGCCTGGACCGGGAGTGGAACACGGCAGAGTTTCAGATCCTGGAAGAGAAGGAAGATGGGGTCTTGGTACAGGTGGAGTACATGACCTACGGGAGCCGATACTTGGCAGAGATGACGCTCGTTCCCCAGGAGGATGGAACATACCGTATTGACACCTTTACATATGGAATCGAAGCAAAATAAAGAAAGGAGCCCTGCCGGGGTATATCCGGCAGGGCTCCTGGTTTATGCGCATGAATATAATTAAGGTAGGGCGCGGACAAAGAGAAGAACGGTCTCCACATGTGTCGTCACTATGATAGGAACACATTGACTTTGCCTCGTCGGTTGTATGGGAACACAAACCGGCGTTCTGTTTTGCTGCCTTGCTGTTCTTTCTCGGCGGCTTAAAATTGGTGCCGTCCAAACTGTTTTTGAATCCAGTCTTATAGATGAATGTCAGCATAGCCGGGTCTTTGTTACCATCTTCATCATACCCGCCGACGATCACTTTTTCAACTATGCTTTCAAAAACATAACGGTCAAAAGTGTCCAGCACTTCGTTTTCTTCCAGCGTCCTACGAAACTCTGCAATCCGCTTTTTCATAGTGCTTTCTGTTTCAGCGGATTCTTGCAAGCTCTCGCGCTGTTTTTGGAGCTGTTCGATCTGGCTGCTTAAATCAAAATACTTTTGCTCGTATGTATCTTTGTCAATGATTTCTTCCAGCCGCATATCAACCAGCTTGGCCCGCTTTGCGTCCAATGCAGCAATATCTTTCTCGACTTTCGCCAACTGTTTGCTTGCATTACTGTCCGAAAGGGTTTCTTCTGTTCGGGCAATAAATTCATCTAACACGTCTTTATTATTTTGGCACAGAAGCCGGTAGGATTCAATAAATGCCTGTTCAATGGTTTCCTCGGCAATTCCTTTACTGTCAGGACAAAACTTCTTGCCCTTTTTGGTAGCAGTCACACATTGCCAGATAACCTTGTTATACTGTGAACCGCTGTGCCAGCTTCGCCTTGTAAGTGTGCCACCGCAGAAGCCACATTCCAGCATACAGCTAAAGGCATATTTCCGGCTAAATTTTTCACGCTTGCCATCCGTACCTAAACGGCGCGGTTTTGCACGGCGCTTCAAAATCTCCTGTGCCTTTTCAAACATTTCTTCTGATATTATGGCCTCATGGTGATCCCGGATGTAGAACTGATCTTCTTCACCGAAATTATCCAAACGGCGCTTAGAGATAGGGTCAAGTGTAAAAGTTTTCCCCATCAAAATGTCGCCTTTGTATTTTTCATTTTTGATTATGCCGATAACTGTTGTTTCGGCCCATCGGGTGTTGCCGCGTTTGGTCTTGTACCCTAAGTTTTCAAGCTCCTGTGCAATTACGGAACCACCGGCCCCCTCGATATAGCGCCGGAAGATATACCGTACTATTTCAGCTTCTTCCTCATTGATCGAAATGCTCTTATCCTCTGGATGGTAGTCATACCCTAAGCAACCTTGGAACCCAACCAATTCACCGCGCTGCATTTTCATTTTTAGGCCCTTTTTGACATTTGCAGAAATGTTTTCAACTTCCTGCTGTGCCACAGAGCTTAAAATAACGAGAAGCAATTCACCGTCCATTGTCAAAGTATTTATGTTTTCTTCCTCAAAGAAAACGGCAATCCCTTTTTCTTTCAGCATACGAACATACTTCAACGTGTCCAGTGTATTTCTCGC
>ENA-UPXC01003412-UPXC01003412.1-human-gut-metagenome-genome-assembly--contig:-NODE-3412-length-16524-cov-3.945400_pt1 | contig 16524 bp, 15 predicted proteins | sample MGYA00250047_ERZ773371 | MGnify/ENA primary metagenome ERZ773371 (study PRJEB29103, sample SAMN06111975) | human gut metagenome | biome: human gut; feature: ankylosing spondylitis patient; material... | reverse complement strand
GGCATGGGCGGTTTTTTGGGGGGTGGGGGGAAGGAGGGGGGTGGATTGGAGTTGTTGTTTGGAAGAGATTAGCAGGCCGGTCTTGGAACGGGACGGGCAGGTATGGCGGGGTATAGTGAGGAACATGGATTTGAAAAAGCAATCCATAAGATTGACAATGCACCATTTCGGACAAAGTTTGATAAAGAAGCAAATACCATGAAAGGTAACTTTGGAATCGGATGTATCTCAGATTATGAGGCACAGCCGATCTTAGTGCGTTCGCATCACGGTACGTTTGCAATTACAACCGTTGGCAAGATCAACAATGCACAGGAAATCATTGATACGATTTTGCAGGGAAGAACACATTTCTTTGAGATGAGTAACGGTGAGATCAATGCGACAGAGCTTGTGGCTGCGATTATCGATCAGAAGGATAATTTCATCGATGGTATCCGCTATGCACAGGAGATCATCGAAGGTTCGATGTCCATGCTGATCCTGACGCCGAAGGGCATCTACCTTGCAAGAGATAAATACGGAAGAACGCCGATCATCGTTGGTAAGAAGGATGGCGCATTCTGTGCAACCTTCGAGAGCTTTGCGTTCTTGAATCTCGGTTATTCGACTTACCGGGAGCTTGGACCGGGCGAGGTTGCCGTGATGACGAGCGATGCATTGAAGACTTTGGTTCTGCCGGGTAAAGAGATGAAGATCTGTACCTTCCTCTGGATCTACTATGGATATCCATCTTCGACTTACGAGGGTGTGAATGTCGAGGAGATGCGGTATCGCTGTGGGCAGCTTCTTGCAAGACGGGATAATGTCAAGCCGGATATCGTTGCGGGTGTTCCAGATTCGGGAACGGCACATGCGGTCGGATATGCAAATGAGTCCGGCATTCCATTTTCCAGACCGTTTATCAAATACACACCGACATGGCCGCGATCATTTATGCCGACGATTCAGAGTAAACGTAATCTGATCGCGAAGATGAAGCTGATCCCGATCGAAGAGCTGATCCGGGGTAAGAGCCTGCTGCTGATTGACGATTCCATCGTGCGTGGTACACAGCTTCGTGAGACGACAGAATATTTGTTTGAGAGTGGTGCGAAGGAAGTGCATATTCGTCCGGCGTGCCCACCGCTTGTATACGGATGTAAATACTTGAACTTCTCCCGTTCAAACTCTGAGATGGAGCTGATCACAAGAAATGTTATCGCAGAGTTAGAGGGCGGGGATGTCAGCGATGAAGTCTTGCAGGAGTACGCAGATTACACATCTGAGAAATACCAGAAGATGGTTGATAAGATCTGCGAGAAGCTGAAATTTACATCACTCCGGTTCCACCGCTTGGATGATATGCTTGAGGCTGTTGGAATCGAGCCGGAGAAGCTTTGTACATATTGTTGGAATGGAAAGGAATAAGACGATGTTAGGTGATATCGAATCAAAACCATGGGATTACAGAACGCTGCCGAACAAGATGCTGGAGCTCGTCAAGAATGTGGGCGATATGCAGCAGGAAGGCACCGGGTATTTTACAGATAGTGAATCCGAGATGTTGACAATCCTGAATTACTTGAATTACGGGGAGAAAACGAATATCACGGATTCGATGATCGAACAGATTGATCTGGCGATCAAGACAATGGAAGGACGTAAGCTTGCAAATCGAGACGACGATAGTTTCATCAAGCTTGACTTCTAATGAGGACAGAGGAACAGGTGCTTATTGCCATGTTTGAGGCACTCATTCCGTGGTATGAAGCACATAAACGCGAACTTCCGTGGAGACAGGACAGGGAGCCGTATCATGTGTGGCTGTCAGAGATCATGCTGCAGCAGACACGTGTGGAGGCGGTAAAGGAATACTACCGGCGTTTCGTTACGGCACTTCCGACGATCCCGGATCTGGCGGAGGCACCGGAGGAACAGATCTTAAAGCTCTGGGAAGGACTTGGATATTATAATCGTGTGCGCAACCTGCAGAAGGCGGCGCAGACGATCTGTGCGGAATACACGGGAGTATTTCCATCGGAATACGCACAGATCCGGAGTTTATCCGGTATTGGCGACTACACAGCAGGCGCAATCGCGTCGATCTGCTTTGATGCACCAACACCGGCGGTGGATGGAAATGTATTGCGCGTGTATAGCCGGCTTCTGGCGGATGACGCAAACATTGATCTGCAGACAACGAAGAAGCGCATCACGAGAAAACTGCAGGAGACGTATCCGCAGAAGAATCCGGGAATCGCGACGCAGGCACTGATGGAGCTTGGTGCGACTGTCTGTGTGCCAAATGGTGCACCGCGGTGCGATGTATGTCCGGTGGCGGAGATCTGTCAGGCACGAAAGCAGGACACATGGAGAAATCTGCCCGTCCGCAGTGAGAAGAAGAAACGAAAGATTGTGGATAAGACAGTATTTATCCTGCTTACGGAAGATACTGTGGCACTGCATAAGCGCAGCACAAGCGGACTTCTGGCAGGCATGTGGGAATTCCCGAATGTGGATGCAAAGCTTGACAAGCAGGCGGCGGTAACACAGGTAACCGGCTGGCAGGCAGAACCGTTGGATCTTCTGATGCAGACAAGCTACACACATATATTCAGCCATGTGGAATGGCATATGACAGCGTATTATATCCGATGTCGGAAAACAAATAAAAAATGGAAGTGGGTAACAAAGGAGAGTCTGGACGAGACGTATGCATTACCATCTGCGTTTCGCCCATTTCGGGAACAGATCGAGCACTTGTAGGTAAAATTAAAAATTAGGAGGAAACATCATGAACGGAGTGAATGATTTAGGATGTTTCCGACGACCTGCCGCCGAACGAATGTGAGGGGGCGATACATATTATAGCAGGAGGGTTGCGAATGGAAAAAATCAGGAAAGTATGTGGCATGCTCAGTATCAAGAACTTTTTGCTCCTGACGGTTGCGGGAATCGTCAATGCGTTTGGCGTTGTTATATTTTTAGCTCCGGTCAAACTGTATGATAGCGGTATCTCGGGAACTGCTATGCTGGTGTCCCAGCTCACACCGAAATGGATCAGTCTTTCCCTGGTTTTGATTCTCTTAAATATTCCAATCTTCTTACTTGGGTTAAAGCGCGAGGGCGTGGTATTCACAATCTACGCGATTTATGCGGTTTTGATCTATTCCATTGTTGCATGGATCATCACAGATATTCTGCCGGTGGATGTGACGATCGTATCTCCGCTTGCCGGAAGTGATTTGTTTCTGTGTGCAATCTTCGGAGGTATCATCTCCGGCTGCGGAAGCGGACTTGCGGTACGGTTTGGCGGTGCGATGGATGGTATCGACATCATAGGTGTTATGTTCGCGAAGAAGCTTGGGTTAAGTCTCGGTTCGTTCGTAATGGCATACAATGTAATCTTATATATCATATGTGGAATTGTGCTTGACAGCTGGATTTTGCCGCTTTATTCGGTTGTGACTTATGCGGCGGCATCCAAAACGATTGACTTCTTCGTGGAGGGCTTCGACCGTTCCAAGGCAGCCTTTATCGTGACAGAACATCCGAAGCATGTGTGCGAGGCACTTTCCGCCGCATTTGAAAACGGTATCACAACGATTGATGCGAAAGGATATTATTCGAATACCGACCGCACGCTGGTGTATTTCATTGTGAACCGGTTTCAGGTCGGCAAGATGCGGAATCTGGTACATAGCATTGATCCGTATGCGTATATCGCAATCAATGATGTGGCAGATATCTTCCCGGCGACAAACCTGAATGACCTGAAGGGTGAAACTAAATTGGAGGATACGGGAGATTCCGATGATGCAGAATAGGGAATCCCATGAAAGAGATAGATGTAAAGGAGTAAAGTCAGCATATGTATTATGTACCGGAAGGAACAACCCGTTGTGGGTATTATGAATGTGAAAGCTGTGGAGAGAAATTCCTGTCTCTGCAGACGATGGAGCATATCAACTGTCCATACTGTGAGGCGGAATTTGATCCGGAGATCGGACCGGATGAGGCTATGCAGGTGGCTGAAGACACCGCAAAGCTGATACAGGTATTGGAGGGCGAGGATGTTGAGAAGATGGACGCATTACTCAGTCTTGCCATTACCGGTGGAAATTTCGAGTGGATATAATGCGTGCACAGATGAAGCAATCAGCTGGATTCGCAAGTGAATCAGCAGATTGAAAATGCACGTTCGGGAGGAGACATCTACATGATAGCAGTATTAGGACCGAAAGGGACATTTTGCGATAAGTCCTATGAAGAATATAATAAGAAATATGAGGCAGCACACGGGAAATCATTAGAACCGCTTTATTGTCCGACAATTGACGATGTGTTCGAACAGCTCTGTACGAACGAAGCGTGTGAGTATGCGGTTGTTCCGGTAGAAAATATGCTGGATGGTTATGTGCAGCGGACACTTGACCTGTTGCTGGAGAAAAACGTCTATATCGTCGATGAAAATCAGGTAGCAGTTCAGTTTTCGTTGCTTGCCAATACAGAGAAGATAGAAGATATCCGGAAGATCTATGTGCAGTTCAAGACGAACGGGCAGTGCAGACAGTTCCTGCATACCCTGCATGACGCAGAGATTGTAACGACGAACAGCAACATGGAATCTTATTACAAGATACAGGATGAACCGGGTGCAGCGGCAATTGTACCACATCATGTGATACAGGCAGACGATGTGCGCGTGCTTGCAGAAGATGTGACAGATGCAAAAGGCAATCATACCCGTTTTATCATCCTGCGCAAGGGCGTGTTAGACGTGGAAAATCCGGATCTTGAAAAGCAGTTAGAAGAGCTTGTAAGTAACGAGAAAGGGTTGGATGCAGATGCGGATGGCACAGAGAAAGCCGCGGAGCTTACACGGGAGAAAGTACGAATCCCGGTCTATATCATGCCTGCCACCGACCGGCCCGGAATCTTGTTCGATATCCTGCGCCGGTTCTATGACAAACGCATCAACTTGATCTCAATCATGTCCCGTCCGACAAAACAATCGATGGGAACCTACAACTTCTACATCGAGATCGACTGCCTGACCGAGCGGCTCGAAGTTGTTGTCGAGACACTGAGACAAATCCAAGTGTATAACGATATTAAGATACTTGGAGCATACAAGGAACATTAGATAAGCCAGGCATCATATAAGATGAGTGTTTATGGAATCATGGCAACCTTCTGATACAATATTATAGGTATGAGCGATGAGATAATTTTTGTATATATATGTCAGGATTGAGTTTCCATAATATATATATGTTTGGAACTTAGAAGTTCTTGATGTTCTGCGTGACATCAGCAATGTTTGAACACGATGTTCAAACAAGCCGTCATTGAGCCATGGATGGCGAATTGACGGCGGTTGCGTGCGGTAGAAACACATAAATCAGAACATCTAGTACTTCTTAGTTTCAATACATCATATATTATGGAAACTCATCCAGACGTATATACAAAATTATCTCATAGCGGATGTAGTTTTGTAGATAGATAAACTGGTTTGCCATGATTCGGAAACAGAGTAAAAAGGAGGCGAGGCGTACCGGACATACGGTGCGGCAACGATGAATAAGGATTTAACAGTAGGGAAACCGGAGCGTGTATTGTGGAGGTATTGCATTCCGTTACTTGGAAGCGTCATTTTCCAGCAGCTTTACAACATTGCAGACAGTCTGGTCGCAGGAAAATATGTTGGTAAAAATGCACTTGCAGCCGTGGGAAATTCTTATGAGATTACATTGATTTATATGGCGTTTGCATTTGGCTGCAACATGGGGTGTTCCGTCATTGCGGCGCAGTTTTTCGGGGCGAAGAATTACCGGAAGATGAAGACGACCGTCTATACGACGTTTATATATTCGGCGGTGCTGTGTCTGATTCTGACACTGACCGGACTTTTTGCGGGCGGCGAATTGCTGCATCTGATACACACACCGGCAGATATATTTGCAGATTCCAAGCTGTATCTGGACGTGTATACCGGCGGACTTGTATTTTTGTTCTTCTATAACATTGCAACCGGTATATTCTCGGCACTCGGAGACTCGAAAACACCGTTTATATTCTTAGCTTTTTCATCGGTATCGAACGTATTTGTAGATATCCTGTTTGTAAAGAGCTTTCATATGGGCGTGGCAGGTGTCGCGTGGGCGACATTTATCTGCCAGGGCGTAAGCTGTATCCTGTCCGTGATCGTTGTGCTGCTCCGGCTGCGTAAGATCAAGGATGAACACGAAGGACATCAGAAGGTGCCGGTATTCTCCGGAGGAATCTTTGGTAAGATGCTGAAGATCGCGATACCAAGTACCCTGCAGCAGGGCTTCGTGTCAATCGGAAATATCATCATCCAGAGTATCATCAACAGCTTCGGCTCAGACGTGATCGCAGGATATGCGGCAGCCGTGAAGCTCAATAACATGGTCATCACGACATTTACGATGCTTGGAAACGGCGTCTCGAATTTTGCGGCACAGAATCTTGGTGCACAGAAGATTGAACGAATCAGTCAGGGCTGCAAGGCAGCACTGAAGCTGATCTTTCTTACATGCGTGCCGGTTGTAATATTGTATCTTACGTGCAGCGGCAGTCTGGTGCAGCTTTTCATGGATGAAAACAGTATCGAGGCGAAGAAGGTCGGTGTTGAATTCCTGCATATATTAGCACCATTTTATTTTGTGGTGTCGGTCAAGCTGATTACGGACGGTGTCCTGCGGGGCGTTGGAGCAATGAAGCAGTTTATGGTTACAACATTTCTGGATCTGTTTCTGCGTGTGATCTTAGCCGCGCTTTTCTCAAGGGAATGGGGCAGCACCGGAATCTGGCTTGCATGGCCGGTCGGGTGGACGATCGGAACGACATTATCCGTAATCTTGTACCAGAGTACCGTCAAAAAATTAAAGAGCGCAAATAAAAAGAATGAAATAGAAGCGAAAGAGGTGACAGAATGAACGATCAGGAACCAATCGGACAGGTAGCAAGCAGTAAGGAAGAGATTCTTGCGTCACTCAAGGAACATGGATATCGTCTGACAGAGCAGCGCAAGCTGATCGTCGACATTATTGCGAACGAAGAATATACCTGTTGTAAGGAAGTTTATTTTCTGGCGCATAAGCGGGACAACAGCATTGGCATTGCAACCGTGTACCGCATGATCAATACGCTGGAGGAAATCGGCGCGATCAGCCGGAAAAATATACAGAAGAATAATTGTAGTGGCAGATGCTGTGACATGAAAGGCGGCTGTACGGTCGTCACAGAGGAGAGCAAACAGATTATTCTGACAGAGGAGGATATTCAGGAGGCTTTGAAGTATATCATGGAGAAAAACGGATATGCGAATGTGGATGAGATCAAAGCCGTTCTGGTGAACCAGCAATGAGTAAACGGAAAAATTATGATGAGGGGACACATGGGAATCAGCTGCGCGGTGTGTTGTGTGTATTGGTTGGCGCAATCTCGTGGGGATTTTCAGGTGCCTGCGGACAGTTTTTGTTTTCGCACTACAACATCAACACGGCATGGCTTTCGTGCATGCGCATGCTTGTCACCGGAGTGATCCTCACAATTGCATATATTATCCGCGAGCGGAAAGCGGCATTTGATATATTCAAATCGACACGGGATTTCTTCGGAATCATCCTGTTTGCGATTTTCGGCGTGGGTCTGTGCCAGTATGCATATTTAGAGGCGATTCATCATACGAACGCCGGGATTGCAACGGCACTGCAGTATCTGGCACCGGTGATGGTGCTGATCATATCCTGTGTACGCAGATTGCGTCCGCCGAAGTTTCGCGAGATCGTGGCGGTGCTTCTGGCGGTTGGCGGTACATTTCTCATCGCAACGCATGGAAATATCCATCAGATGAGTATCTCGAAAGAGGGTCTGAAGTGGGGATTGCTTGCGGCGTTTGGGTTCTGCATGTATACCCTGCTTCCGGAGCGGATGCTAAAAAAATGGGGCAGTCAGCCGGTCGTTGGCTATGGCATGCTGATCTGTGGCGTGGTATATAGCTGTATCGTCAAGGTATGGACGATTCCGGTGCATCTCGATTTCCATGGAATATTAGCAGTTGCGGCGATGGTTTTGATCGGAACGATGATGTCGTTTTTGTTATTCCTGCAGGGAGTACATGACATCGGCCCGGTGCGTGCCAGCATGATCTCCAGCGTGGAACCGGTTTCGGCAACACTTTTTTCCGTGTTGTGGCTTGGAACGGTCATGACGACGATGGATCTGGTAGGTATGGCATGTATTTTAGTGATGGTAATTATACTGTCCGTAAAGGAGTAACAAAAGCGTATAGGAATTCACGGAATGTATAGATAAAAAAACATTTACAATCACGCGGGGAATAGGGTATTATAAAATTAATGTATTGGTTCGGGATCTACGCATAGAGAGAAAGGGAAAAATATGATATATACAGTAACATTTAACCCGTCGCTGGATTATATTCTGGATTTGACGGAATTCGAACGCAACCAGGTGAATCGTACGACAGGTGAGAAGATTCTGCCGGGCGGCAAGGGCATCAACGTATCCATTGTACTGCAGAATCTCGGTATCGATAACCGTGCAATCTGTTTTACATCGGGATTTACCGGAGAAGCTTTGAAAGCGTTGCTGATGCAACGGGATATGAATGCGGATTTTATCGATATTGCAAATGGACTGACCCGTATCAATGTCAAGATGCGCTGTGGCGATGAAACAGAGGTCAACGGACAGGGACCGGAGATCAAGAGCGAGGATATCGCAGAGCTCTATGAGAAGCTTGGCTATCTGGATCAGGATGATTATCTGGTACTTGCGGGCAGCCTGCCGGACTGCATGGCCAAGACAACGTATATGGATATCATGCAGATGCTGCAATACAATAACAACAAGATTATCGTGGATGCGACCGGAGAACTGCTCACGAATGTTCTTCCGTATCACCCATTTTTAATCAAGCCAAACCGTACCGAGCTTGGAAATCTGTTCGGTGTGGAAGTAACGACGATGGATCAGGCAGAGATGTATGCGAAGCAGCTGCAGGAGCGTGGCGCGAGAAATGTGCTCGTCTCCATGTCGTATCAGGGTGCAGTCCTTGTGACAGAGGATGGCAGAGTGATCCGCGCAGCCGCACCGAAGGGACAGGTGAAGAACTCTGTCGGTGCCGGTGATTCGATGCTTGCCGGATTCCTGGCAGGTTATATCGAGCGCGATGATTACGAGTATGCGTTGAAGCTTGGGATCTGTGCCGGAAGTGCCAGTGCATTCTCCGAGGAGCTTGCAACGAAAGAAGAGATTGATACGCTGTTTCAGACACAGATGGCGTAATAACAACACAGTATAAATGCATGCAGGACAGTTGATTTACAGTCAGCTGTCCTGTTTTTTATGTCTGTTTTTTGGACATAGTATAGTGAATATGATTTTTTTGACTGATTTTGACTGAAAATTGAAGAAAAAATGAAAGAAAATGATTGACAGTGACTGAAAATGGCGTTATCATATAGAAAAGTTGAACGAAATTGAAATAAAATGAATGATTTTGACGGAAAGGAGAAACATGTTAGGAGAAGAAAGACAGCAGGCGATACTTGCAGCGGTAGAACAAAGACACAGCGTTTCCGTACAGGAACTGATGCAGCTTCTTGATATTTCCGAGTCCACAATCAGACGGGATCTTAACGCACTGGATAAGGAAGGCAGACTGGTAAAGGTACATGGCGGTGCGATGGCAATCGGCGGAAGCTTCCATGTGAAGGACGATGCGGTGGAATACCGGAAGGAGATTAACCGGGAAGAAAAGATTGAGATTGCCAGATATGCGGCGGCATTGATCAAGGATCAGGATGTAGTGTATATGGATGCTGGAACGACAACCGAGCTGATGATCGACTATATCACAGCGAAGAATGTGATATTCGTCACAAACTCATTTGCACATGCAAAGCATTTGTCCCAGAAAGGCTATACGACATATATCCTTGGCGGTGAGTTCAAGCCGGTCACAGAAGCAATCGTCGGAGAAGAAGCAATTATTTCCTTGGATAAATACAACTTCACGAAAGGCTTCTGGGGTGCGAACGGTGTGACGAAGGGCAACGGATTTACAACACCGGATGTTAAAGAAGCAATGGTGAAGAAGAAATCCATGCAGAAGACGAAGGAGCGCTATGTGCTGTGCGACAGCAGCAAATTCGGAGAGATTTGTTCGATTAGTTTTGCAGAATTCAAGTCTGCAAGGATAATTACAACGAAGATTGAAAATAATGAGTACAGAGGAATGAAGAATATCACGGAGGTGAGCGTATGATTTACACTGTTTCATTTAATCCATCTCTTGACTATGTACAGGATCTGGATTGTGTGAACCTTGGATATGTCAACCGTACCAGTGGCGAGAAGATTCTGCCGGGTGGAAAAGGAATCAATGTATCTATGGTATTGAAGAATCTTGGATTCGAGAATCAGGCACTTGGATTTACGGCCGGATTTACCGGAGAGGTTTTGAAATCCATGTTGAAGGCAAAAGGTGTGGAAAGCGATTTTATTGAGTTAGATGCAGGCATGACACGGATCAATGTCAAGATCCGCGCGAAGGAGGAAACCGAAATCAATGGACAGGGACCGAAGATTTCCGCGGATGCATTGGAACAGCTATATCAGAAGTTAGAGACCTTGCAGGGGGGCGATATCCTTGTGCTGGCAGGTTCGATTCCGGAGAGCATGCCGCAGTCCGCCTATATGGATATCATGAAACGTCTGCAGGACAAGAAGTTGAAGATCGTCGTAGATGCGACAAGAGATCTTCTGGTGAATGTGCTTCCATATAAGCCGTTTATGATCAAACCGAATAATTTCGAACTCGGCGAGATCTTCGGTGTGGAGATCAAAGACAAAGACGATGTATGCAAATATGCGAAGAAGCTGCAGGAGCAGGGAGCCAGAAATGTGCTTGTATCCATGGCAGGGGATGGCGCGGTATTACTTGCGGAGGACGGAAGTGAGTACCGGGCAGAGGCTCCAAAGGGCACAGTGAAAAATTCCGTCGGTGCCGGAGATTCGATGGTCGCCGGATTTATTGCCGGATATCTGATTACAGATGGCGGAGCAGATGCTTATAGAAACGCATTTGAAATGGGTGTATGTACCGGAAGTGCGAGTGCATTTTCGGAAGAGCTAGCAACGAAGGAAGAAGTCGAAGGCTTGTACGTGAAGACCTTCGGCAAAAAATGATAAAGGAGGGGTTGCATATGCGAATTACAGATTTGTTAGACAAGAGGAGCATTTACCTTGGTGCGAAGGTAAGCTCGAAGGAAGAAACACTGGATCGTGCCGTAGCCTTGATGGCAGAGAGCGGAAAGATCGCAGATGTTGACACATACCGCAAGGGTGTGTATGCAAGAGAACAGGAAGGAACAACCGGAATTGGAGAAGGAATCGCGATTCCGCATTGTAAGTCGGCAGCCGTGAAGCAGGCAGGACTTGCAGCGATGGTGATTCCGGATGGCGTAGATTTTGATTCGTTGGATGGCGAGCCGGTACATCTGCTGTTCCTGATCGCAGCACCGGATACCGCAGACAATGTACATCTCGATGTACTGAGCAAATTATCCGTGCTTCTTATGGACGAGGATTTCACGAACGCATTGAAATCCGCGAAGACAGTAGATGAATTCTTAAGTATCATTGACAAGGCGGAAAATGGTGATGCCAAGCAGGAAGAGATTCCGACTATCTCAGAAGCAACAAAGAAGATTTTAGCAGTAACGGGATGCCCGACCGGAATCGCACATACTTATATGGCTGCCGAAGCATTGGAGAAGAAAGCAAAGGAGCTGGGCTACGCAATCAAGGTAGAAACCAGAGGTTCCGGCGGAGCCAAGAATGTATTGACTGCAGAAGAAATCAAAGAAGCAGATGCGATCATCGTAGCTGCAGATACACAGGTGCCGATGGATCGTTTCCACGGCAAGAAGGTAATCATCTGCAAGGTGGCAGATGGTATCAATAAGGCAGAACAATTACTGACACGAGCAGCCGAAGGCAAAGCAGCTGTCTATGAAGCAGGCGGTGATGCAGCCGAAAGCAAAGAGACCGAGGGCAAAGAAAGCGTCGGACACCAGATTTATAAGCATTTGATGAACGGTGTATCGCATATGTTACCATTTGTCGTTGGCGGTGGTATTCTGATCGCACTTGCATTCCTGATTGACGGATTGCTCATTGACTTAAACCACGTTCCGCAGTATCTGATTGACAAGTATGGTTCGGTTGCAGATGTAAAGAGTAACTTCGGTACATTGACACCGGTTGCTTATTTCTTGAAGGCTCAGGTTGGAGGCGTGGCATTTAGTTTTATGCTGCCGATCCTCGCCGGATTTATCGCGATGAGTATCGCGGACCGTCCGGGACTTGCACTTGGCTTCTTAGGTGGTGCCATTGCAGCAAATGGAAAGTCCGGATTCCTCGGCGCACTGGCTGCCGGATTTATAGCAGGCTATGTTGTATTGCTGCTGAAGAAGATTTTCTCGAAGCTTCCTTCTGCACTGGAAGGAATGGTGCCGATCCTGCTGATCCCGGTCTTTGGATTGCTGATTACCGGAGCAGGTATGGTGTATGTGATTGAACCGGTTGTCGGATTTATCAATACAGCCTTGAACAATGGCTTGAAGAACATGAGTGGCGCAAATATTATCCTGCTTGGAGCATTGCTCGGCGCGATGATGGCAGTCGATATGGGAGGCCCGGTCAACAAGGCAGCGTATGTATTCGGTACCGCGCAGATTGCAGCCGGAAATTATGATATCATGGCAGCGGTTATGATTGGAGGTATGGTTCCTCCAATCGCAATTGCAATCGCATCCTTATTGTTCAAGAACAAGTTTACAGAGCAGGAACGCAAGGCAGGTCCTACAAACTTCGTTATGGGACTTTCCTTTATCACAGAGGGAGCAATTCCATTCGCCGCAGCCGATCCGTTACATGTCATTCCGGCATGTGTGGTTGGTGCAGGTGTCGCTGGTGGACTTTCCGCAGCGTTTAACTGTACACTGATGGCTCCTCACGGTGGAATCTTCGTATTCCCGGTTGTTGGACACGCCGCAATGTATCTTCTCGCACTGGTAGTCGGAAGTATCATTTCCGCACTCCTGCTCGGAGTATTAAAGAAGAAAGTAGTCGCATAATACAAGGTCATACGATTGAAGAATTTTATATCATATAATTGTTATATAGGATTGTGGAATCAAATATTGTAGATAGAGTTGCGTGTCACTACACAATTCTAAAGCAGACCATTGGAACACGCCGACACTTAATGAACGGCAAACGTGTTTGTCGTGAATTTAGTGTCCGCTGCGTGTGGAAGTGAGCGAGAGCGTGTCTGCGTAGAATGTGTAGTGTACGCAACTCAGAAAGAAAACATAGATGTTGGAATAACCATAAAAGAAAAGGAGAATAAAATTATGAGAGAGTTTAGTTATGTAATCACAGATGCACAGGGAATCCACGCAAGACCAGCCGGACAGCTTGTAAAGCTCGCAGCCGCTTATCCTTGCAAGGTAACGATCGCAAAGGACGGAAGAAGCGTTGACGCAAAGCGTATCATGGGCGTTATGAGCCTTGGCGCAAAGCAGGGACAGGAAGTGATCCTGCAGGCAGACGGTGAACAGGAAGATGAGGCAATCGCAGCACTCTCCGCATTTATGAACGAGAATCTGTAATTGATGTACGAAGAAAGGGAAGGTCTTATACAGCCGGGTGAGAGTATGCAGGAATTAAAAGGAAAAAGTGTATTTGGCGGAATTGCAATCGGTCGGATCTCCGTATATAACAAGGATGAAAGTACTGTCAAACGTGTAAAGATCGAGGACACAGCCGCAGAAGTAAAGCGATTTGAAGAGGCAAAGGAAACCGCGAAGGAGCAGTTACAGGCACTGTACGAGAAAGCACTGGTGGAAGTCGGAGAAGTCAATGCGATGATATTCGACGTACACCAGATGATGTTGGATGATCTTGATTATGTGGAAGCAATCACACATATGATCGAGAATCAGGGAATCAATGCCGAGTATGCGGTTGCGGCGACAGGAGATAATTTTTCGAACATGTTCGCGGCGATGGACGATGATTATATGAAAGCACGTGCCGCGGATGTGAAAGATATTTCCAACCGCGTTGTGAAGATTCTGCAGGGAAAGAAAGATAGTGTATTAGATGGTGATGAACCGGTGATCCTATTAGCAGACGATCTGGCACCGAGCGAGACTGTCCAGCTTGATAAGTCGAAGGTGCTTGCATTCGTAACGAGACATGGTTCCACGAATTCCCATACAGCGATTCTGGCGCGGACGATGAATATTCCGGCACTGATCGGTGTTAAATTCGAGGAAAATGTCGACGGCAGATTCGCAATTGTCGATGGTTACAATGGCAGTGTCTATGTAGAGCCAACCGATGATGTTGTGAAAGAATACGAGAGTAAGAAGCAGGAAGCCGAAGAGAAGAAACGCTTGCTGCAGGAACTGAAGGGCAAGGAAAATATCACACTCGATGGAAAGAAAATCAAGCTGTACGCGAACATCGGTGGTGTTGCGGATGTGGCATCTGCCCTGCAGAATGATGCAGAGGGCATCGGACTTTTCCGAAGCGAGTTCCTGTATTTAGAGAGCAATACATTTCCAACAGAAGAAGAACAGTTTCAGGCATATAAAACAGTTGCAGAGAATATGGCAGGCAAGAAAGTCATTATCCGTACACTGGATATCGGTGCCGACAAACAGGTGGATTATTTCAATCTGGATAAAGAAGATAATCCGGCGATGGGCTATCGTGCAATCCGCATCTGCCTGACACAGCCGGAGATATTCAAGACACAGCTTCGCGCAATCTTCCGTGCAAGCTATTACGGAAATATCGGCGTGATGTATCCGATGATCATTTCCGTGGCAGAGGTGCAGCGGATTCATGCGATCGTTGACGAAGTGAAAGCCGAGTTAGATGCGCAGGGACTTCCGTACGGAGATGTCGAGCAGGGCATCATGATCGAGACACCGGCCGCTGTGATGATGAGTGCAGAACTTGCGAAAGAAGTTGATTTCTTCAGCATCGGAACGAACGATCTGACACAGTATACACTTGCAATCGACCGTCAGAATCCGAAACTGGATGATTTCTACGATTCCCATCATCCTGCAATCTTACGCATGATTCAGATGGTGATCGACAATGGACATAAGGAAGGCTGCTGGGTCGGAATCTGCGGCGAGCTTGGTGCCGATACAACACTCACAGAAAGCTTCTTGAAGATGGGAATTGATGAGCTTTCGGTATCGCCATCCATGATATTCCCGGTAAGGGATAAGATCCGCAGCACAGATACAACCAAATAAAAAGCAATTGTACATTTTAGGGCAATCGACGTAAGCTATATCTTTTGACTCAGGAGCTCATTGCCTGCAAATATTGATAAAATCGCAAGGTGTAAGGACTGATCCATATATGCCTTGCGATTTTTCGTTTGTACAAGTATAGGTATCTGTGGTAGAATGGGCATGGCAATGCATATGAATAAAGCGTGCGTAAACCATCACGCTTCATGTCGAAACATTAAATATGACAAGAAGGTTATAACATGTCAGAAACAGACAGATTACAGGAAAAACAAAAACTCCCCATCGGATTTATGGATTCAGGGCTTGGTGGATTAAGCGTCCTGCGCGAAGCCATAAAATTGATGCCGAAGGAAGATTTTATATATTATGGAGATTCCCTGCATGCACCCTATGGTGTAAAGCCACAGGCGGAAATCCGGGATTTGACATTTGCAGTGGTAGAAAAACTGCTGGATATGGGAATCAAAGGATTAGCAGTTGCCTGCAACACAGCGACAAGCGCAGCCGTACGTTTGCTGCGAAATACATATCCGGAGCTTCCAATCGTGGGAATCGAACCAGCCGTGAAACCAGCCGTGACGGAAAGTCATGGAGGCAGAATCTTAGTGATGGCAACCCCGATGACACTCAAACAGGAGAAGTTTCAGAACCTTTTGGCAAAGTATCGGGAGCAGGCAGATATCGTTCCAGTCCAGTGTGACGGATTGATGGAGTTCGTCGAGCATGGCGATCTGGATGGACAGGAATTGGACGATTATTTCGCAGAAAAGCTATCACCAGTCCTGACCGACGACACAGAATCTATCGTTCTTGGCTGTACGCACTATCCGTTCCTGAAAAAAGAACTCCGCCATTTTCTTGGCGACCGTGACATCCATCTGATTGATGGCAGCCTCGGCACTTCACGTGAACTCATGCGCCGCCTCAAAGTACAAGGCCTGCTGCGCACTGACGACCACAAAGGCAAGGTGCGGATTATGAATTCATCCGGAAGGCAGGAACTAATAGACTTGAGTCTAAAGTTACTGAATTTGCCTGACTACGAATGAGATTATAGATCGGAAGAGCGTCGTGTAGGGAAAGAGTGTAGATCTCGGTGGTCGCCGTATCATTAAAAAATAAACACAACGGAAGA
>ENA-UPXC01003398-UPXC01003398.1-human-gut-metagenome-genome-assembly--contig:-NODE-3398-length-16571-cov-5.782588_pt1 | contig 16571 bp, 22 predicted proteins | sample MGYA00250047_ERZ773371 | MGnify/ENA primary metagenome ERZ773371 (study PRJEB29103, sample SAMN06111975) | human gut metagenome | biome: human gut; feature: ankylosing spondylitis patient; material... | reverse complement strand
AGGCAAATTAAGCTATTATATAAGTGTGACCAAATATAATATAAACAAGCTATTTTGAAAATTGGGACTTTCAATATGGCTTGGTTTTGTATTGTCTTTTTTGTATAATTTCTTTTACAAACTTATTATATCTAAGAATTCTTAGTTTGTCAATCATAAATACTAAGATTTCTTAGATTTTAGTGCTATGTACAAAAAGACACATCAAAAAATGTGCAATATTTATAAAAATTGCAACAAATTCAAGAAAGGTAGTTTATTTATGTCTTTTTGGGATAGGTTTTATGAACTCTGTACGCTGAAAGGTGTAAAGCCAAATGGCGTCGCAAAAGAGTTAGGGTTTAGCAATGCTGTATGTTCACAGTGGAAAAAAGGAACGCAAAAGCCATCGGCTGAAAAGCTCACAAAAATAGCTGAATATTTTAACGTGTCTGAGTCTTATTTGTTGTATGGCAAAGAAAAAACCTCTGCAGGCATTGAGCTATCCGCAGAGGAAATAAAAATAATTGAGTTAATCAGAAGTCTTTCAGACGAGAAAAAGGAAATTTTCAAGAAGTTTTTAAATTCACTTTAAATGGGAGGTGTAGTTATGCTCCAAACAATACTTGTTTTGCTTATCATTGTTGCGGCGTTTGCGTTGACAATGGTAATTTTAAAAGTGCAGGAAAGACACATCAGAGAAGACGGGGCAAATTACGAAGAATATGTTTACAAACGTGACCTTCGCAAGAATAAAAATGAGCAAATTGCCGCAATAGTGCTACTTATAGCAGGCTGTATAGCAACTATTGCTATCGGAATTGCAATTAATTAAAAAAAATAGGAGGAGATATTATGAAAAAAATTATAACAGGGATAGTTACACTTACAATGGCGTTAGGTATGACAGCTTGCAGTGACAGTGGCGAAAATAATAACAGTACGACAACGTCAACCACAACCTCAACTGCAACCGAAACTACTACAGTTGCAACTACGCCGAGTGAAGAAACTACAACCACAACCACAACATCAGCAGATATCACTACCACAACAGAGCAAACAACAACCACTACTGTCACAACTACAGAAGAAACTACCACCACTACTGCTAAAGAAACAAAAGAGCAGGTGCTAATAGATAGCAACGGAATAAAAATCACGTTTAAGGGAATGGACTATAGTGACGGAATATTCGGACCAGAAGTTAAGTTGTTAATTGAAAACAACACTGATAAAAATTATACTGTACAGGTGCGTAATTTTTCTGTCAATGGATTTATGATTGAAACTTCAATGTCAACAGATGTAAACGCCGGCAAGAAAGCTAACGACACTATAATAATAGAAAATTGGTCATTGGAAGATAACTCAATCTCAGCAACAGATTTGCAAACGTTAGAGTTTAATTTTAGTATTTTTAACTCTGATGATTGGACGGATAGCTTTGACTCTGAAACCGTAAACATTCAACTTTAAAATAAAAAAAGCCAACTCAAATGAGTTAGCTCAGAACTATGTACCTTTTGTTTGTTTTTGCTTCAAATCCTCTCCTTGCTCCTTGGCGAGTTCAACTAATTTGTTTAGCGCCTTTTCTAACCCGTCAGGGGATAAGGATCTCAGCTTTTCAATCATTTCTAGCTCTTCGTCTGTTATCTTCACATTAGACCATTCCTTTCCCTTTTCACATAATAATACAATAAGACCAATATATTGGCAATAAAATTCCACTAAACAGGAATTTATTTGTGAATTACGACCAAATCTGCAAGTTCGCATTTGAAGAAAATTACCAAAAGCACTATGGTGTCTATTCTTGGTACACTTTCACCTGTTTCGATTTTCGACAGGGCGGATTTGCTAACACCTGTTCTTTCCGCAAGCTCAACGAGAGTTAGACGTGCTCTCTTTCGCAATTCTTTCAGTTTAATTTCGTAGAGTGGCATTTTATATCACCTCGGGGTTAGCATACCCAAAGCTGATATAATTATTATAGAACATTTGTTCGATATATCTAGTATATCCTATATTACGACGATTGTCAACAGGAATTTTAAACCTGTCCGTATTTTGGTACTATATAAAAGAAGGAGCATAACCATGGGATTACGTTTTAGAAAATCAATCAAACTTGGCGGCGGTGCAAGATTAAACATCGGCAAAAAATCTGTCGGCATGAGCGTCGGTGGAAAGGGCGCAAGATATACAGTGAACAGTTCAGGACGGCGCACAAAGTCTGTCGGTATACCAGGCACAGGGCTGTCGTATGTATCAACATCGGGCGGCAGGAAATCGTCCAGCCGTAGGTCTCACGGCCGTAAAGCAGGTGGCACGTCAAAGGGCGGTTGCCTACTGGTGATAATCATTTTCTGTGCTATATCGGTCATAGTCTACGGAATAGCGCACCTATTCGGGTATAGGCGGCCAACAAAGGTCAAATGGACAGGCGACAGCTATTCTATCACGCTGAATGACTATAATCGTGATATAGACCATATAGTCTATCTGAACATCACAGGTGAAACCAGTGCAAAAGACATTGACCCTAAAGATATAAAAATTGAAATCAGCAATCCTGACGTTTGTCAGCTGGAGTATGATGATAGCGGCGTATATGTCACCTATGATGTGAAACCTCTGAAAGACGGCTTTGCAGACGTGACCGCCACCTATGACGGTGTGACATCTGACCCTATCACAATCACGGTTGATATGGGCGAAAAAGTCACCACTACCACCACGACAACAACTACTACCACGACGACGACAACCACCACCGAAGCAATCCCTGTGACAACTACCGCACAGGATCCAGCCGAAACGATAGTATATATCACGACTTCGGGTGACAAGTATCACAACAAATCCTGTAGATACTATGATGATACCTGCACGCCAATGACCCTGCAGGACGCCCAGAACGCAGGCTACAAGCCTTGCAAAGTGTGTGGCGGATAAACATACCACAATAAAAAAGCCCCCACAGAGCGACCTGTGAGGGCGTGTACAACACCGACAAACCACAGCAAATGGACAGTAGGGTAGTACCCTATTATCTTAGCATATAATCAAAATTTTGTCAAGATGTTTAGGAGGAATTTTACATGGCAACAGCAAAAAAACTGCCTAGCGGAAACTATCGCGTTAGAGCATATGACAAAGCAACAGGGAAGTACAAATCCTTTACTGCCAAAACTAAGAAAGAAGCCGAGTTAATGGCGGCAGAGTGGCTGAACAGCACTCAACAAAGCGAGAACGAAAAAACGTTTCAGCAAGCTGCAGAGGAATACATTGAGATTAAAACACCTGTTCTATCGCCTACCACGATACATGAATATAAGTCGGAGCTTAAAAATCATTTTGACCGATTTGCAAATATGCAGTTAAATGATATCACACCACAACTTGTGCAGGATTGGGTGAACAGCATTGCTGTCGTAAGGTCTGCGAAAACTGTAAGAAATGTATATGGCTTCTTCACAGCGGTAATGACCTATCATGATGTTGATATAAAATTGGGCAAAATACGCCTGCCACAAAAAACTAGAACGTTTAAAAACTTGCCTGACGCCGAAACAATTATTGAACTGTTTCGTGGCACAGATATTGAAATACCAGTGTTACTTGCAGTATGGGGCGGATTGCGAATGTCAGAGATACAGGGAATACGCCGCAAGGACATAGTTGGAGATATCTTAACGCTGTCGCAGGTGCGTGTTATGGTTGGCAATAAGCTGACAGTAAAAAAGCAGGCAAAAACATATAAGAGTAATCGACAAGTAAGACTTGGCAAGCCGCTTGTTGAGTTGATTGACGCATTGGAGCTAAATCCTGATGACTATGTTGTACAATACAACCCTAAGCGAATATATGACAGACTCGTAAAAATCACAAGGTCATCAGGGTATTGCATTACTTTCCATGACCTGAGACACATCAGTGCCAGCGTTATGGCGAAGCTGAATGTTCCCGATATATACGCAATGGAGCGGGGAGGTTGGAGTAATACCAGCACACTAAGGTCAGTTTATCAGCAGACTTTCGATGATGATCGCCAACGTGTTGATAAAGTTATCGACGACTATTTTCAAAGCGTATATGACACAAAACATGACACGAAAAATGCAAAATAGCGTAAATTCGTGCATTGAAAGCTGATTATAGCAGGTTCAAGTCCTGTCACCCGCACCATACTTGTGCAATGAAATAGATATTGTGCCCGAAAAGCTCGTATTTACGAGCTTTTTTTGCGTTTTGAGAGCGAAATTTTCAGGTGTAAAACCGTAGATGCTTTTCGCCAGTTTTCACCAAAAAGGGAGTCGAACCCAACACAACAAAAAATATCGAACATATGGATGATATCGGCACTGTGCATTGCGTCTTTGATAACGGCAGAACGCTCGGAGTTATCCCTGGTGTGGACGATTTCCATATCGTAAGAGAAGATAGTGAGCCAACAGAAGATGAAGAAATGAATATATCAATGTGACGGTCAAGTTTTGAAAAAAGCTTGACTGTTTTTTTGTTGGAAAAATCAGAAAGGAGATGATTCGTACTGATAAAATATTTTGATATCTTTGCAGAAATAGGCGGATTTCGCTCAGGTCTTGAAAAAGCAGGAGATTTTGAGTGCGTCGGTTATTGTGAAATAGACAAATATGCAAAGAAAGCATACGAAACGTTGTACGATACAAGAAACGAGGTGTATTACGATGACGCAAGAAAAATCGACCCTAACGAACTGCCCGATCTCGACCTTATATGCGGAGGATTCCCTTGCCAAAGCTTTTCAATCGCTGGAAAACGAAAAGGATTCAGCGATACCCGAGGGACTCTCTTCTTTGAGATCGCCAGGATTGCCGCCATTAAAAAACCTAAGTATCTGCTCCTTGAAAATGTTCCCGGACTCCTATCACATAACCAAGGCAGGACGTTTGCGACCATCCTTAGTACGTTGGATGAATTGGGGTACGATGTCGTATGGGAAGTGCTTAACAGCGCAGATTTTGGTGTGCCCCAATCCCGAAAAAGAGTGTATATTATCGGATTTCATAGAGAAAAGTGTTCCGGAAAAGTACTGTCTTTCACAGACGCAAATCCAAAAACTCTTGTCAAAAGAATTTCAGGCAGAGAGGGAAACAGGGTATATTCAGCCGACGGACTGAGCATAACGCTGACAAGCCAGGCAGGAGGCTTCGGCGGAAAGACGGGACTGTATGAGATAATGGGACTGCCAATAAAATCAAAAACTAAGTCAGGCTATCAGATAGCTCTGCCCGGTGACAGTATTGACCTTGCATACCCAAATATGAATTCAAGGCGTGGGAGAGTAGGAAAGGAGATAGCTCATACCCTTACAACAAGCTGTAATCAGGGATATTACGCATTTGGGATAGATATGAATCCAGAGCCGAAGATCACAGAGCTTGCAAGATGCATCACCGCAAGACAGGACAGCGGCATAGGTCATCATAAAGGCGAAAAGTCGGGAGTGATACTTGTTACCGAACCCATAGCTGTGCTTACTCCTGCAAAGGAAGCAGTAAGACAGCAGGGACGAAGATTCAAGCTTCCCGACGAGCCTATGTTTACAATTACGGTAACGGAGAGACACGGCGTTGTTTACTGCGGATATATCCGAAAGCTAATGCCGTTGGAGTGCTGGCGGCTGCAGGGCTTTACCGATGAACAGTTCAACAAGGTCAAAGCCACAGGAATGTCCGATGCACAGCTTTACAAGCAAGCAGGAAATGCCGTGACCACAAATGTTGTGGAGGCAGTTGCAAGAATAATTTTAGAAACGGAAAAAGGAGAAAACGCATGAGCAATGTGATAAAAATTTTTGAGAATGATGAATTTGGTTCTTTAAGAACGTTAACAGATGAACACGGAAGGATCATGTTCTGCGGAAAGGACGTAGCTTCTGCATTGGGCTACAGCAATACAAAAGACGCAATAAGACGGCATTGTAGGTGGGGCGTGAAACACGACCTACCGCATCCGCAGTCTCCGACTAAAAAAATCAAAATGATTTTTATTCCTGAAAGTGATGTTTACAGACTTGTTGCACATAGCAAGCTGCCTGGAGCTGAAAAATTTGAGTCATGGATTTTTGATGAAATCCTGCCTCAGATCAATCACACCGGAGGTTACGTTTCAAATGAGGATATGTTCATAGAAAACTACCTCCCCTTTCTGGAAGAACCGTATCGTAATCTTTTCCGCCTGCAGATGACGGCTATCAAAAAGCTGAACGAGCGTATCAGGCACGATCAGCCTTTGGTGGACTTTGCAAATCAGGTAGCAGGAACAGAAAATCTCATCGACATGAACGCAATGGCAAAACTTGCGGCTGATGAGCATTTTAAAATCGGCAGGACAAGGCTGTTCCGCTGGCTAAAATACATGGGAGTGCTTATGGCGAATAACCTCCCCTATCAGCAGTTTATCGACCGTGGATATTTCGCAGTTAAGGAGTCGGTGTTCGAGGTGGACGGCATGAAAAAGACTTATCAGCAGACGCTTGTGACGGGCAAGGGGCAGAGATTTGTTATTAATCTGCTGAAAAAATATTATGGAAAAGAGGTTTTGCAATAATGCCAGAAAAGCCAAAATGTCCGCTCATAGGTCAGAACGGGAATATCTTTAATCTTATGGGCATTGCTTCAAAAACGCTGAAGAGAAATGGCATGTCGAATGATGCCAAGGAAATGTGCGACCGTATCACCTCTTCCGGCAGCTATGATGAGGCACTGAGTATTATCGATGAGTATGTGAAAATCACTTCGGCTGACGATGAAGAAACCGAAGATTTTGGAATGGAGATGATGTGAATGACGTATTTATTCATAGGAATGCTGATAGGCGGGATTATCGGGTTTACGGTCGGAGGTCTTGCCATAGCTTTTAAATCAGCCGAAAAGGAGCTTGCCCGTCTGGATAAGGAGGTAAAAGATGCACACAAACAGAATAAAAGCAAAGGTTGATTTCAAGTTCTGTATGGGAAGTATCAACGCAATGCTGAGAGCCACAAAGCCTGTGCTTTCGGAAAGACAGTATAAAGAATTATGTACTGAGGTAAACAAGGTCGACGGCTATCTTGAGCAGAAACGCATAATATTCAGCTATGTTGATCCAATTATCAAGTGCTGAAGAAAACACAATTAAATAAAAACTAAGGTCGTTTTGCCAATGACAGAAAAAACTTCTGTTTTTAGCAAAGCGACTTTCTTTCTGTCATTGGTTCTAACGGCAGAAAGGAAAAACATGAACAGTTTTATGTCTTGGGTAGGTGGAAAGAAGAATCTTCGTGACGAAGTGCTTGCAAGATTTCCGCCTTACTATGAAAGGTATATCGAGGTCTTCGGCGGTGCAGGCTGGGTACTGTTTCACAAGCCGCCCGGTGCAGATTTTGAGGTGTACAATGACTTTAATTCAAATCTTGCAAATTTGTATCGCTGCGTTCGTGACAAGCCTTCAAAGCTGAAATACAAGCTTAGGTATGTGCTTGATTCAAGAGAAGATTTTGAGTATTTAGCCCTACTTCATAAGCGTGGCATTTTGCCAAGACTTTACGACGTTGACCGAGCCGCAAAATTTTATCAGCTCATAAGGTACAGCTATGCTTCGGGACTTGACAGCTTCGGAAGTCAGCCACATTCAATGTGGTCGGACTTTCCGATGATAGATCTTGCGGCAAGGCGTTTGCAGAAGGTCGTTATCGAAAACAAGGATTTTGAAAAGCTTATCAGGCAGTATGACCGCCCTGTGAGCTTTTTCTACTGCGATCCGCCGTATTTTGCTACAGAGAATTACTACAAGGACGTAGGTTTTACTGCAAAAGATCATATCAGACTGCGTGACGCTCTTCTTGACATCAAAGGCAGATTTTTGGTTTCGTATAATGATTGTCCTGAGATCCGTGAGATATGGCATAAACCAAACATTCACATTGAAGAGATAAGTAGGCTGAACAATTTGGCACAGCGGTATGACGGCGGCTGTCAGTATGCAGAGTTGCTCATATCAAATTATGATACAAGCGAAAGAGTAAAGGCGGCTTGTCAGCTTTCGCTGTTTGACGATGAAACAATTTTGGAGGTTTAATTTTATGAAAAATATGATATACACAAAAGGATTTATCAACAATTCAGGGGACATAGAAGTGCCCGGTGTATTTTTGGAAGAAGGTGCGGAAGTCGAGCTGAAAATATCGGTAGCGAGGGGTAAATTTGAAATAGCACTTTTCCCCTCAGAGGACAAAGTACCGTTCCGTGACTGTGGAATCTCGGAGGAAGAGATACAGCGTACCTGTTCCATGTACGAAGACTGCGACGGGTGTCCGCTTAATGACTACTGCGGAGAGGAATCGGAGGTGGTTTCATGAAAATACTTGTGTTTGAACCGATGAAAAAGCCGTATGTGAAGGATATTAAAGATAATATTCACGCTATGCAGGAAATTGTGGGCGGCAGCATAGAACCCATATATTTTGAACCAAAGCAGGACGCAATCGTCTGGTGTAATGACGAATTTCTGCTGAACGGTTCAGAGCCTAACAGGATTGTGGGTGCAACACTTGTCCACGGCACTTTTTACATCTCAGGCAACTATCAAAATGAATACGGAGAGTGGGATAGCTGTTCACTTACCGATGAACAGATCGAAAAGTACAAGGAGCAGTTTTCTCATATGATAGTTGATCTGCCGGGCATTGGTCTTGTGGCTGTGAATGAGTGTCACCCTGAAATTGTCCAGTCGGAAGAAGTAGCCGAAGATTTAGAAGATTCGGAAGAACCCGAAATTACAATGTCATAAATGAAAGGAAAAGGTGATGCAAATGAAAATTTCAGCAACGATCAACAGACTGGTGGACAAGCCCGACAGCAATATCAAGGCTTTTGCAAGCGTAAGTTTTGACGGATTTTACGCCGTTCACGGTATCAAGGTGTGCGAGGGAGAAAAAGGGCGATTTGTTTCCATGCCGTCAACTCAGTACACCGACCGTGACGGGAACAAGCAGTATCAGGATATTTTCCACCCCATAAGCAAGGGTGCGAGAAATGCGCTTAATCAGGCGGTTCTCAATGCCTATGATATTAAATTACAGCAGGTTCAGCAGACTGAGATTGAGGTTGAAAATTCTCCCGATGAGGAAATGAGCGGCGAGCTTTCCGATGAACCTGAACCGGAAATATCAATGTAGTACAAAGGCAGGCTGTGCAAATTGTCACAAAGGTAGAACTTCGGCAAAAGGTCTGGATTTACAAGAAAAAATGTGATATATTGCTTGACAAGGAGCGTGATGATATGAAAAGAGCGATATATATTTCAATACTTTGCACAGTAATGCTAACTGCCTGCGGGAATGTATCGGAGTCAACGAAAAGAGCGGAAACCTCAGAGGTGAGCCAAACTACAACTACGTTGACAACCTCTGCAGCAACGGCAAAGGAAGAAAAGGATACAAGCGAAACCGCTACTACGATAAAGAGTTCGCAGAGGGTATCCGAGAATTCAAAGCCGACAGGTACCACAGTAACTACGACCAAGAAAACAGATTCGTCAGTTTCTTCGGGAAATTCCGGTCAGGGACAGAACAATTCTGCACAGAATAATAACTATCAGCCTGTGCAGAATAATCCGCAGCCCGATAATTCGCCGTCAAATGATCCTCAGAGCAATAACAGTGAGGAGCATCAGAATAACGAGCCGTCTGCCACCCGATCAACAACGGCAAAGCAGTCAGCATCGGCAGAGCCTGCGGTAACAAATCCGCCTGTCACAACGACAAAGCCGCAGACTACAACAGTTCCGCAGACTCAACCACCCTTGCCGGTGCCTACTGAGGAAGAACGATATATGGATATCGGCAGAAGCTTATCTCATAACGGCTCTGATTACAGCAAGGCAGAGGCGGTATACAACTGGATGACTGAAAACGGTTCGGGCACTTGTGTGAATTATTCGTGGCAGACCTACTATTTGTGCAAAGGTACAGGTTTGGAATGCTATCTTGCATGGACGCCGTCAAAACTGTATGGTCATGTAGCAAATGTCGTTAAGGTAAACGGAACATGGTTTGTTCTTGATACGCAGGGACAAGGATTTCTGCTGAATAACGACTGCGGATTCAGCGAAATAATAGATATTGATGAATCATATGTATCAGTGGCGGATTTGATAAGCAACCAAAGATATGATGAAATATATTAAGATGTGCAAACGAAAGAGCCGAAATCCGGCTCTTTTTCTTTGCAAAAATGAAAAGGAGAAATGCACTTTATGTTCAAAAAATCGAAAATATTAAAGAAACTCAGCGCAGGGTTCATGGCAGGACTCTGTGCTTTTTCTATGTTCGGTTCATCTATGAGCGGAGCAATCACAGCAAGTGCCGCAAGCACACCTATGGAAAACCCGGCATTCCCGTCAGCGGATACGGTGATCGCAAAGGCGGCGACCTTGCTGGGTACACCGTATACCTATGGAAACAAGGGCTACTGGTATGCGTATGATCAGGGTCAGTACACTCCGCTTTCTGTTGAAACGATAAATAATCTCGGCATTGACTGTTCGGGACTTGTGTACTATACTCTTACGCAGCTTGGATACAAAACATCGGGGTTCAGTTGGAACAACCCTGTGCCTGTTGACACAGATCATTGGCTTACAGTCAATGATAACTGCACCATAACTTACGACGGAAAGACTTCAAAGGTCGAAGTCGAAAAGAAAAACATCAAGACAACGGACCGCCCGTATTGGGAGTGTGCTGATGGTTCGGTTATTACAGCAGGTTCTGTGGTGGTCGCTCAGAATCCGGGTGGTGAGGATCACGCTTGGATATATATGGGCGAATTTGATTCAAGAAATGATGTAATAAGCTATCTGAGATCTATTGGTGTTTCGGAAAAATTCATAAACTCAAAGACAGTTGGCGATGGAAAAGGTGCAGGCGGAAAGCATTGGAGAATAGAATCCAGCGGTTCGGAGGGCGTTGTTATCAACAACAAAACAGATGGCAAGACCGCAACAGCTATGAATATGTCGGCGTTCAGGATAACAAAAAATGATGTGAAATTTGAAATAACTAAGGTTCTTGCTTCAGACAGAACGGTTAAGATTTCAGGCACAAGCAAGGTAGACGGCACGGTTGCAAAATACGGAGTATATACCGATAAGGCTTGTAAAAACAAGGTCGGCGAGATCACTATCGGCAAGGACGGAACAGGTTCCATTCAGTTACCTGAAAAGCAGTATTACGTTAAGGAGATCTCCGCACCGACAGGTTACAGTATCTCTGAAGAAGTGTTCGCATTAAAGGCTGACGAAAATATATTTGTGACCGAAGATTTTACGAGAGGCAAAATTAAGGTCAATAAGACCGCCGATGACGGGATCGTAAGCGGCAGAGAGTTCAAGGTCACAGGAAACGACGGCAGCAGTTACACCAAGAAAACCAATGCAAACGGCGTTGCCGAATTTAGCGGATTAAAGGTATACAACACATCTACGGGCAAAGCGATCACCTACACCGTATCCGAGATCAATGTAGATACAAGATACGAAGTTCCTAAGGCTCAGAATGTTACGCTGACAAGCGGAGACGTTGATCTGACTGTGAATGTAAAGTTCAACAATCAACTTAAAACGGGCTCGATAAAGATCAATAAACAGTCTGAGGATAATCAGAACGGAGACAGAGAGTTTACTATTACGGGCAACGGTAAGACCTACACAATTAAAACAGGTTCGGACGGTATTGCAATTCTTTCCGATATTCCCGTTTACAACAGCAATAATGAGAAGATCGTGTACACCATTTCCGAGAAAAATGTTCCAATAAGATATGTAGTTCCTGCAGAGCAAACTGCAACCCTTACGGCAGACGCAACAACAACCAAGACATTCAAAAATATCCTCAAAAAGTTTACCGTTGAAGTGACAAAGCAGGATTCTGAAACAGCATCAGAACAGGGCGACGGAACGCTTGCGGGAGCAGTTTACGGACTGTACAAGGACGGCGAGCTCGTGGATACCTATACGACCGATGAAAACGGATATTTCAAGACAAAGGAGTATGTCTGCGGAAATTATACGATTCAGGAGATTTCTCCCTCCGAAGGATATCTGCTTGATACGACTGTTCATTCTCTAGGCGCTGAGCCGGGAAAATACACAATTGAAAGTAATCTCATTTCTATGACTGTCACAGAGGACGTAGTAAAGGGAAATATTGCGATCATCAAGCATTCCGATGACGGCTCTACTCAGATAGAAACTCCGGAAGTGGGAGCTGAATTTGAAGTGTATCTGAAATCTTCGGGTTCTTATGCAAATGCTGTTGAAACAGAACGTGATTACCTGACGTGCGATGAAAACGGCTTTGCACAGACAAAGGATATGCCATACGGCGTTTACACCGTTCATCAGACAGTCGGCTGGGATGGTACTGAGTTTATTGCTGATTTTGATGTGAACATCAGCGAAAACGGACAGACCTACCGCTATCTTATCAACAATGCGGAGTTTGAAAGCTATGTTAAGGTGGTAAAGGTCGATTCCGAAACGGGAAAAACCATTCCTTACGAGGGCGCTGGATTTGAGATCTATGATTCAAACGGCCAGAAGATTTCTATGATGTTTGCCTACCCGACGCCAACTACGATCGACACATTCTACACAAACAGCGAGGGATATCTGATCACTCCCGAGGTTCTTCCCTACGGCGAATACTCTCTTGTTGAGGTTCAGGCTCCTGTGGGTTATGTTCTGGACAGTACGCCCGTGTCTTTCACAGTTTCTGCTGATAACGCAGAGGAAGAAAATGCCCTGACGGTTATTAAAGTCCGCAAAGAAAACACCGCTCAGAAAGGAAAAATCAGCGTTCGGAAAACAGGCGATATTTTCACAAGCGTGGCAACGGCTTCCTCCGCATACACAAATGAAAACGATGAAATGATCGTGAATCCAACAACTTACACTCCCGTGTTTGCAGACGGAGATCTCAGCGGCGCAGTATTTCAGGTGATCGCTGTAGAGGATATCGTTACACTCGACGGTACAACAAGAGCTTATGCAGGAGATGTTGTTTCAGAGATCACGACAGACGAGAACGGCTATGCCGAAACTGAGCCGCTTTATCTCGGCAAGTATGAGGTCAGAGAGATAAAAGCGCCCTATGGTTATGTGCTGAACAATGAGCCTAAAGATGTTGAACTGACATATGCAGGGCAGGAATTTGAGGTGAGAGATACTGTGAATACAGCTTTTGAAAATGAGTATCAGAGTGTTGAAATCTCACTTTCTAAGGTTATGGAAAATGATAAGCTTTTCGGGATCTACGGCGAGAATTGCTATACGAGCGTTCGTTTCGGACTGTTTGCGGCAGAAGATATTACGGCGGCTGACGGTACGGTTATTCCTGCTGACGGACTGCTTTCAGAGGTTTCACTTGATGAGAATATGACCGCAAAATTTGATGTACAGATACCTTTCGGCAGGTATTATGTTCAGGAAATTGCAACCGATGAACACTATATTCTTAACGGTGAAAAGTATCTTGTAAACTTCGAATATATGGGACATGACATCCGGACTGTGGATATTGACTGCGGACAATTCGTAAATCTTCTCAAGCGTGGCAGGATAGAGGGTCACAAGGTAGATGACAAGAGCGAACCTCTTGAAAATGCTGTGTTCGGTCTGTTCAGAACTGATTGCACAGAGTTTGTTTCAGCCAACGCACTTATGACCGCTGTTTCCGATGAAAACGGATATTTTGAGTTTGACGAAATCCCATACGGCGAGTATATTGTCAGAGAAATCGAAGCTCCGACGGGATATATTCTCAGCGGTGAAAGCTATCCCGTAACTGTTTGCGAGGACGGCGAAACTATCACAATTCGTACAGTTAACAAGCCTATTACCGTTGAAGTGTCTAAGGTTGATGTATACGGCGAGGAATTAATCGGCGCAGATATGCAGCTTGAAAATGCTGACGGTGAAATCATTGACGAATGGATTTCCGATGGTACAAATCATATTGTAACCGAGCTTCCAGCCGGAGATTACACGCTCAAGGAAATTGCGGCTCCGGACGGATATGTGATAGCTACGGATATTGAATTCGAGGTTTTTGCAGACGGTACAATAAAGATCAGAAACGTTGATTCAACAGCCGTTTCGGATAACGGCTATCCGCTTATAGTTATGGTGGATGATACGACTAAGGTTCGTATTTCAAAGCAGGACGTTACAACAGGCAAAGAATTGCCGGGTGCTACTTTGCAAATTATCGACGAGAACGGAAATGTTGTTGAAGAATGGGTATCTACAAATGAACCACATATGATCGAAGGGAAACTTATTGCCGGCAAGGAATACACACTTAAAGAGATCATAGCACCTGAGGGCTATGAGATAGCAAATGAGATAAAGTTCACGGTAAACGAGGACGGTTCTGTGACCGAGGTCGTTATGTACGATGAGCATACGCCTGATCTTGAAACCCCTCCTACGGTCATAATAGATATTCCTCATACAGGTGTATCCGCAGACAATAGTGCTGAGCTTTATCTCGTAGCCACAGCGGTTATTATGGTTTTCGGTATGGTCATATGCAAGAGAAACGGTAAGGAACAGAGAAAGGATGATGTGAAATGAGATCTAAAAAGAAATTGATCGCAGCAGCAAGTTCGGTGTGCTTTGCGTCTATGCTGTCGCTAACAGCTTATGCTTCGGGCGATGTGGCCGGAGCGGTCACAAGCACTTGGAACACAGCCAGATCGCAGATAGTGTCGGTGGTGAACAATGTTGTTTTTCCGTGCCTTGATATTATCCTTGCGGTATTGCTGTTTGTGAAGATAGGTGCGATGTATATGGACTACCGCAAGCACGGGCAGATAGAATGGACTCCTGTTGCGATAATCTTCGCCTGCCTCATATTCACACTTACCGCTCCGCTGTATATATGGTCTATTGTGTAAGGAGGTATGACAAATGAAGAATATTCTTATATTCGCCGTACTGTCTGCGGTGATCCTTACAGGCTGCGGAAATATCTCGCCGCCGTTCAAAGCCGAGCAGACAACGGTCACAACAGCCGCACCGACAGTAAGTGCGGCTGCCTCTTCGGAGGCTGAAAGCAGTTTAGAGGATGAAAAGATAAAGACTAACACCTTTATTGCCGAGTTTTTCGATTCCGATATATCCTTTGTGGATACAAGTGAATTGGCAACGGAAGCAATGAAAGGCAGTTCCTTTGAGAACGAAATTGATAACTCCAACGGTGTGAATAAAATTACTTTGAAAGGCTCAAACGGCGGCGGTATGATCGATGTTCTGTGTATTGATCTAAGTCAGAGTGATCTTGATCACGATATGGAATATATTCTTGAAAACTTCGGAGATTATTACTTCGGACAGACCTCCGCACAGATGAGCGGCATCACCGAAGATGACTTTGTTTCGAGTTACCAAATGACAAGCAGTGTTGTTTCTAAGTGTAAATATCAGCGGTACGGCTCTGTTCAGAAATCCGATGGTATGGCGACGCAGTTCGGATACACGGAAACCTACGCTGTGCTGAACGAGAACAAGCTTACCGTTGTGTCGGGTGCATTTCTCAGTTCAGATATGATGGAAAGGCAGAGTTTTTCACAGCTGATGGCTAAGTTTGCGGAGAATGTGAAGTACTGATTTAAAATGAGAAAAGGGCTGAGGTTGGCTCAGCCCTTTGGTTTTGGGGAGTATAAATCAGAATTTATATATTAAATACTTCTTTTGCGTATGATGTCCACCCACCATGTGTAATCATTACGCAAATTACAGCAAGTGTTATATACAATACGATAGGGATAAGCAGATATGCCTTGCCTTTACTCAATGTTTTCCGAAATACATAGATATTTGAAGGAAATGATAAAGCAAGCCAAATCAGTAGCTCAATACAGCCAAGCATAATAGAAACATCTTTCTCCGAGCCTAAATCATAGCTATAGCCTTTTGAATGTCCAGTTATATCAAGAAAAATCCAGCCGAAACATATTGGAAATGAAAATGCAATAAAACTCGTCCAGAGAAAATTCAGACAATAGATAATTTTACTTTTCATGGCTATCTCCTACAAATTTCGATTTATGTTATTATCCATTATACCACACCAACCTCGAAAAATCAACCCTAGTAAACAGAAAGCAGGTGATAAAGTGCCATATATCCCTTTTACAGACGAACAAAAAATCCTTGCCAACAGCGTAGACCTCGAAGAATTCCTGAGAATGCGAGGTGAGAAATTAGAGCGTGTTGGCAGAGAGCATAAGCTCATTTACTATGACAGTTCAGGCAAGCACGACAGCATAACTATCCACGGCTCTACCTGGTTTGATCATAAAAATCAGGTCGGCGGCGGAGCGATAAAGTTCATGCAGGAATTCTATGACATGGACTTTCAGACGGCGGTGCAGGAACTGTTAGGGCAGACGGTTACTCCGCTGTCTAACATCCCACCGAAAGCGGATACTCAAGAACCAAAGCCAAGAGAATTTAAACTTCCTGAACCGAACAGCGATATGCACAGAGTTTATGCTTAC
>ENA-UPXC01003391-UPXC01003391.1-human-gut-metagenome-genome-assembly--contig:-NODE-3391-length-16627-cov-113.777462_pt1 | contig 16627 bp, 20 predicted proteins | sample MGYA00250047_ERZ773371 | MGnify/ENA primary metagenome ERZ773371 (study PRJEB29103, sample SAMN06111975) | human gut metagenome | biome: human gut; feature: ankylosing spondylitis patient; material... | reverse complement strand
GGCTATCCGCGACCTTGCCGCCAAGGAACTGGGACTGAAAACAGCCAGATACTTCTATGCCAAATCCCTGGATGAGCCGTGTTGTGTTTTGTACGTGTTATTATTGGAGATGTCAACAAAAAACAACACAAAAATAGGAGTAATTAAAATGTTTAAAGTTAAGGCCTATGTCACTGAGATTTCACCGGATAATTTATATCAGGTCGAAATTGACGGGTATACGACAACTGTCGCGGCTTGTGAGGAAATTGATGATAGCGTGGTCACGTTTAAATCAGCTCTTGTTAGTGTGCTTGAATTTAATTATGGTGATTGTGATTTTGATTTCGTATGTTGTGGCGTTAAAGACGGTGTTGGTTGCTATGTTGTCACAATTTATGATTTTGTGTGGTGACTGATATATAAAACACCCGGCAGACTAACAGTTTGCCGGGTGTTTGCGTTATATGTGTTGTGTGAAGGATAAGAATATTTCTTGTGCTATAGTGCCGTATGGTGTATATATCATACCGTTTGTTGTTCTAGTGGGATTTTTGAATCCGGTCAAGCTCGGGCCGTTGTTTTTGTTAGTTCCGCTATATTTGTATAATGCGGTGTCGTCGTTTATTACAATAAATTTCGGTACCTCGAATAGATTTGTTCCTCCGTTTAGTGTGGTGTTTACAGTTAGGTGTGCTTGTACGGTTATTGTGCCGTGATCTAATGTGCATAAATCTTTTGCAGTTCCGGTAACGTTTGCGCCGTATGTTAGCGGACTTAAAGTTTTTGTACAGCCACCGTATCCGCCTTGTAGGACGCTTGCGAATTTTGCGCCCATTACTTTGTATCCGGTGTCGTTTGGGTGTTTATTATCATTAGAGATGTTTTGCCATTCTCCTAGGTTTAGTTCGTATCCGTATTCCGCGAAACGTGCGAGTCCGCTTTGTGTTACGCCGTTGCTTATTTCGGCGTATCGTTTTAGAAGTGTCTCCCACACCTGATATGCTGGCCATTGGCATGGGTACACGACTATTTGCGCGTTAGGGAATTTGTTGTGTGCGTTTTGTAGTGTGTTGATAACAGCGCTGGTTACATCGCTGGTATCGTTTTGGCCACCTATTATCATGATGAAGTCAATGTCGTTTGTGTTTGGTACTTGGGTTGCCGCATAGTTTATCTGATCATTGTAGTTTCTGTGTACGTTAGTACTTTTGGCGATAAAACCGGCACCGCCATCACTGTAATTGTAGATGGTTGCGTTTAATATGCGGCCCATTACCGCATATGGGTTTTTTGTCGCCTCATTTGTGGACATATACCCTTGTCCGTATGAGTCTCCTATACATACTATTTTTGAGTTGTATGGGTTAGTTAGTCTTGGTTTGATGATGATGTTATAAAGGTTGTTTGCGTCCGTTACGTTGTTTGCATGTAGCGCGGTAAGGTTGTTGTTTATGTCGGTAAGGTTGTTGTTTATGTCGGTTATGTTTGATTTGTTGGTTTGCGCTATGTTTAGCGCGTTGTTTGCTGTTGTGGTTGTTGTTTCTATTGTGTTTTTGAGCTGTGTCGCGGTTTCGGTGCTGGTTACGCCTAATGCTGTGAGATTTTTGGCGTTGTTTTGTGCTGTTTCGAGCGCTTGCGTAGCTTTGCCGCCCGCAGTGTTTGCGTTAGTGTTGATTTTGTATAGATTATCGTCGATAATATCCATTGACGCATTGTATTGGTCAGTGAGGTTTGCCGCGTCGCCGGTTTGATATTTTTCGAGGTTGAAGTTAGTTGTGTAGGTAGTCATGTTAGCTGACCTTTCTGAGGTTTGTTGGATGATTTATTTCTTCTTGTACTTTTAGTTGATGTATTACGCGATCTAGTGTGCGCATTGCGGCGTTGTATCCGTCGCGTAGGTCGGCTAGGTCGCCGCTTTCGTATAGTGGCAGATGATAGAACGGTGTTTCTGTTGCCATGATTGTACGCCTTTACTTGGCTGGTGGAATTGGATAGCCCTCTGCGGTTTTTTTGAGCTTGCTGAGATCGGTAACGGTAAATATTTCCGTTCCGGTACGATTTAATATGTGGTTGAGAGTGGTACCAAGTGTTTGCGCGTTAGTTCCGGTCAACCCTAACGCTTTTATGAATGCGGCTAGACCGTCCGGTAGCACGTTGTTGTTCAATGCTAGGTCTGCTTTATCGCTGACGCTTTTTATTGCCGCGTCGATTTTATCCATTGACCCGTTGTATTGGTCAAGTAGATTTGCAGCATTTCCCGCTTCGTACTTTTCTAGTGCATAATTTGTAGTGTCAGCCATGATGTTCCTTTCATGAGAGTGGCGGATATTTGTCGCCGGTGGTTGGGTTAGTGACACGTGGTGTGGTGTCATCGAATATGGTGAGATTGCCGATTGCGGGTGTTTCGTCGGTTCGGTGTTCGGCTAGTTTGCCGGTGTTGATATCGGCTATTTGCGTGACTCGTGCGCCGTATACCGCTAGTTCGCGGTACAAGTCGCGTAGTGCTGTTTTACTGTCAGTGTATTCGCCTTTTGTGACGTTCCATACTAGTTGTGTGTTTCCTATGTGGGCAATTTGTTCCTGTATTTGCGCTATGGCGATTGCATAATCGTTTAGGTGTGCTTCAATGTTTTTTATTCTTGTATCGTAGTCGTTCAATGTTTTGTTTATGTCGGTTACGATTTCGTCAAGATATGCCGTTATGTGGTCGATTTCACACGCAATGTGTTTTATTATTTCCTCTTGACTTTTGGCGTTCCAGTAAAACGCGGGTATAGCGGGCGTGTACGGCCATACCGAGAAAAATGGTAGATATGGAAGCATTATTTTTCCTTCCTTGCGAGGTTGAGTCGTTGCGCCAAAACGTCGGCGTATTGTAGCATGATGGCGTATTGTTTTATCAACAATTTATAGTGATTATCTGTCAGCGTTTTCTTTTTGTTCATTTGTTTCAATAGATAATCACCTAGCTTGTTGATGTTTTCGGTAAGTTTAGAATGTTCGTTTTCGACTCTGGCTAATGTATTGGCGTCCATAAAATCACCTCGCTAGTAATTGTTTATGTTGATAGTCCATAACGGGCTGAAACATGATTCTAGATGATCAAGTAACAATACGTCAATATCGACATATTCGCCGTTGCGTATGCGATTGATTTTGTCCATGAAATTACCGTTAGCGATTGTCTCGTATTGATTGTCAGTCGCGTTGCTTGCGTAGTCTTGGTTTTCGGTGAGCTGTGTTGCGGGAAAATCGGAAAACACGGTACGCATTTTATGCCATGTGTCGTTATCACTGAGTATTATATCAGGGTTTTTATCTACAAGCGCGTATAGTGGGCGCAATGTCGGCATGATTTCACGTATAAGCCGCATGAAGTGCCGTCGCCATCTTGACGGTGGCATGACGCCTAGTTCCCGATCGTAGAAACGGTTTTCGATTTTGCGACAACAGCGCGTGTATTGCGTGTCATCATAGGCAACGTCCCGCCATGACCATGCGGCATTATCCCAGTCAACGCCGCCGGGCACGTCGAGTAGTTCGCCAAACGTGTACGTCATCACGCCATGAAACTCGTCGCGTGATTCGCACGGCTGGTAGCTGTCTATGTCATTCATCATTATCATCACCGGCCAATCTTTCAAGGTCGTTCAAATAATCATAATTGCGTGAGATGTTGTCTTCGTTCCACACGACTTGTATCGGTTCCTTGAGGTATTTTTCAAACCGGGTGTTGAGTATATCGCAGGCGGCGCGGCGTTCCTCCAGTTCGCTGAGCGCGCGTAGGTCGGTCGGTTCGCCGTAGTCCTGTATTTCGTCGGCGGTCTGCCGTTCCATTTTCAAGGGGAGGTTTTTGATCCCCAGCGCTTGATAGAACGAGTTCCACGTGTTTTGTATGTCGTTCTGTAATTCCATTCCGATATATTCGACGTTGGTTTTCAGCACGTTGGCTTTCATGGAATCGGTGAAACCGGGTGTCGCCATGATTGCCATTTCACCGCCGCTGATTTGCTTGATAACGTTGATACCCGCCGTCTGCTGTCCGGCGGGAACCTCCAAAATAAACGGTGTTTTCTGGTTGAAGCGATTTTGCCGTCGCGTCATGTACAAATCTTCTATTTCATGCGCGAAAAACTCGATGGTCGGAATGAGCGGCGTGCGGGCACGGTTAGCGTAGATGAAAACACCATTGGAATTGTTCACCGGGAAACGCCACCCGTTGACACCGTAGCTATCCCATTTCTTCGGTTTGTAATACACGTTGAAATTCGATGTTGTCACCGCTTGCGTGCTGAAAAACACTCCGGGCTTGCTATGCGGAAACGCGATTGTCGCGTAACCAAAATATAATAGATTGTATTCAAGAAACCACGCGTCACATGTTTTCGGCAGATTCAACCATTTGAACCGTGATAACGCGATATTCAACATTTGCGAATACGCCATCGAATACGCTTGCGAATTGAGCGTCTCGGACTGTTGCCATACCGGCGCGCCGCGCTCTCCCAGTTCCGCGCGGGTCAACGGCCTTTTATGTGTACGTTTGCGTCCCATACTTTCCACCTTATAGATTGTCGTGTACGAAGTCGCCGCCGACTTCCTCGGGCCTGTTCCATATTGTAACACCGGTATTGAAAATATCTCTGATTGTCTGCAATTGCTCGTTTTGCGCCAATGGGCATATCGTCCATATGTCGGCGGTCTGCCAATACGTGTAATGCTTGCACGTTGTCAGCGTCGGTTTGTTGTAGAGTTTGTTGCTTGCGATCCCGTAGCGTAGCATGTAATCACCCGCCGCCGCTATCGCGCCGTTATCTTCCGTGACTATTTTCACGGTCATGGTGTCAAGCCCCGTGGCCTGCCTGAAATTGTCGCCGCCATACGCGCCGACCGGTTGCGCTGGATGATTGAGCATGTCGCGCCATGACGCATTAGTATTGTCGCGCGTGTTCGTCATGATACGTTTGGCGTTGCCAACCGTCAGACCACGTGACGCGCCCGCGTTAGTGTTGGCCGTGCCCGTGCTTGTGGCGGTCATGTCGGTAGCCGCGCTTGTGCTGTACTCGGTAACGTGGTCGGCTTGCGTGTTCGCGCGACTGGTCACGGCGGTGGCCTGTGTTATGGCATGTTGTGTTTGCTCGGTGTTGGCCTGTATTGCGGTTTTCGCTTTATCATTTGCAACATAATTAGATGTCGCGTTGAGTTCCTGACTGTTAGTGATCGCAATACCGGTGTTGTAGCCCTGAAGCGCCGCACCGCCGATCGCCATTGCACCGGCCACCACCGGTGAGGCCGCGCCGCCGGTGCCGATTACCAGCGCGGCCCCCGCCATTGTGCCTATCGCACTTGCCACGTTTGTTATTGCCTGAGTTTGGGTGCCCTCCACAAAAGCTTTATTCTGTAGTGTATTATCATCACTTACATCACGGTTGATTTTGACCGTGCTAGTGCTCAAGTCAGCGGTTTGGCGTGTGTTCGAGTATGTGAGATTATCCGTCCGCACACTATTGGACTCGTCTTTTATCGCTATGTCACGTTGATTCGCGCGTGCGGTGTTCGACACCGTCGCCGCACTGCTACGATACGTGTTTGCTTGACTGACATTAGCCGAGCGCGCGCCGTTTTCATACGTCAGCATGGCGTTTTGCCGTGCCTGACTTACGGCGACATTGTAAGTGGCGGCGCGTTGCGCGTCAATCGCGCGGCGTTGCAACGCATACGTCGGAATGTCATGGGATATCAGCGTTTTGAGCACGTCCGCGTTCGGCACGTCGGCGGCAATGCTAGCACCGTTGATGGCGTTGATGGTTATGGACGTGCCGCCGTCACCCCCGACACCGTCAAGCCATGCGAGTTGTCGTAATATCGGGTAGCTTAATGACGTGACGGTTTGCGCCGAGAGGTGGCCGCAATCAGCTATTTCCACCCGAGTTTTATTGCCGATATTGTCGGATATTTCCAAGTGCGCGTAGGGCGCAAGGTACAGTCGTGTTATTTTGACGTATTCGGGCGAATAGCCGAAGTCATTCATTGTTAGATTAATGTCCGCTAGTTTTGTGCGCGCGCCGCTGACCGTATGCCATTCCACAGCATTAACCGTAGTGACGGTTCCTAATTGCATCATGCTTGCCGTGGCAACGAAAACAGATACGATTTGTGACATGATATGCGGATAATACGAAAACATCGTATCAAAATAATCACCCGATACTTTGGATGATTCCAGCGCGTACATGTACATGTTGCTTGCGGTGAGGTTATCGATGGAATTATATGACGTACCCGCGCCGGTTACGTTTGACGTGTTTATGTTCCCGGCACCCCATGTAAAATCATTGACCGTTTCATCGGCGTTAGTATATGACGGATCAGTGTCCGTAACGGCTGTACCGCGAACATTGCTCATTGATTGCAATTGTTGCGGGGAAAACGTTGCGGCCAAACATATGTATCTTGTCCCGTTTTGCAAGTTAATCGGCGTGCTTTTTTTAATGTTCGTGGCCGCGTTGCCATAATCAACGTCGGGCAACGTAAAATCACGACAGTTGGCCCGTGGATTTTCCAACAGTTTTTGCGGTGTCGTTTCCGTCAATGGCGCGTGTCCGCGTGACAACAGCAAACCGTTAATTGTGGTGCTGTTGATATAGTCCGTCCATACATCACGCACAAGCGTGCATGTTGTCGTGTTCGGCGCTTCCGCGCGTACCGAGGTGACGAAAAAGTGATAGCGTGTCTGCACGTCGGTTTTCTGATATGGCGTATTGACAATATCATGCGAAAAATCAACGACAATGTAATTATACCGTTGCGCCGTCATGTACGGTACGGGTAATTTTATACCGTCCGTGTCGGCGCGTGCGATATACATGTTAGTCGTGAGCTTGACAGGTCCCCCGTCCAGCGCGTCGAACCATGCATCTCTTGCGGTATCATCTTGGAATTTCACAACATCGTGATAATCGTCGTACCAATTAACACGGCACAACTTTATTACCGTGTTTGGCGTCCAAACATTGTAATCGAAAACGTTGCGGTACTGTTCATATACGCGCGTGTCCGTATCGGGGAACGTCGTAGCGTTTTGCAGATGTGGAAAATCCATATCGCGCCCTTTCCTATATACGAAAAAATGAGCGGTGCTTCACATGAAACACCACTCATTTTATATCATAGTCGATTTCAGACTATTTGACGGTGAACGTGCATGCCGCGGAATATTCCGTAGTCTCGTCGTTCGGGTTAACATACGTGGCGGTGCCGGTCACGGTGATAACGTCGCCCGTCGTGAGGCCGCCGCGCTGGACATGCAAGCGGGCTTGATCATCAACGAACGTGTTTACGTCAAGCGCAAACGCCCCGGCTTGCTTGGCGTGCTCGGCGGATACCTCGTAGGTTGCCGAGTTCGGCGCAACCTCGATTGCGGTGCCGGTGGGTTCGACGGTGGCGGTGAGCTTGGGCGTGAGCTGTACCACGTCGCCCGCCTTGACGTCGCCCGTGGTCGGGGTCAATGTGAAACCGGTCACGGTCTGCGTCACTACCTTGATGCTGGTACCCGCGTCGGTCGTGAACAATGCACACGGGGTGAAAGGCGACACGCCGTAGATTCCCCAATGGTTGAGATACAGCGTGTTTCCGAGTGCCTGCGGGTTATAGAATTGGGTAGTGCCGTACATGGTGTCACGCACCTGATACCAGTCGGTCGAAACAAGCAACGCTACAGCGCCGGGGATGCCGAGACTCGGCACCTGAACGATACGATACGGCACTTCGGCTTTATCCAACTGGAACACGGCACTCAATGCGTCAACGTCAAGTGATGCGAGATATTCCGGTTCAATCAGCAACACCATTTGCTGGGGGTTAGCGTATGCCGGGATATCGGTCACATTAAGCGCGTTGTACTGCGTTGAGGGGAACTGCATACGTCCGGCGGTCGAACGCAACGCCTTGAGCAACGTCTTGGCGGTCGTTTCGTCGCTCGGCACCGCGTCAAGATGTACCTTGTAAAAGCCGAGATTCTGTTCGTAGTGGCGTATCAGCGCGAGCATGATGTTCATTTCATCGTAATTATCGCAGTTACGCGGGGTCTCCATAATCTGCGCAATGAAACGGTTCAGACCGAAGTCATCAACGAACGCCTGTCGCAACTCATCTTCTGTCCATGAGATGGGATACTGATCACGACGGTTATTCTCGTAGAACCACACGGCGGCCTCGGGCCGGTGCATTTTCAGAAGTTCTTCGGCGTCATCCTTGTACCCGTGCGCCTTAATCCATTTCACGGCGATTTCCTGCACCGTCGAACCCCAGTAGAGATTCTCTTTTTTGAAAATCGCCAACGGGTTCTCAAACGGCGCATTCTGAGCCATCACGGTAAGTCCGATACGGTTCACCATGCTCCAAACACAATCATTGAGGTACTGGCGGTTCATCGGGTCGAACAGATAACGCATGGTATTCGCAACGCCGGTTTGCGTCGCGCTCGGGATGCGTTGCTGATAATCGTCGGTACCCTTGGTGCGGACTTTATCCAAAATCGTTGCATTGTCTACAGCCATAATATTTTCCTCCTATCCGTTACAGTGCGTAATCGAGGTTTTCCAAGTCTTCCGCTGCGGCCTGTGCGATTGCTTCCGCCGCGTCATCGTCGGTTTCCTTGACGGTCGCACCGTTTTCGACCATCTGCGCCACGGAATCGATGAAATTGTCGTAGATTCCATCGATTCGCTCGTTCATTGCGTCGATCTTATCAAGCACACGTGAAAGCATGTCGCGCAAATCATCGAATTCGCCTTCACGGTGCGCTTCGTCGGAGGTGAGGTCATCGCGTTCGGCGGCGTCCTTTTCCTCGGTGGTTTCGTCATCCATTATTTTTTCCTTTCATATATGAAAAAAGTCGTACCGGCGAACGAATACCGAACCGGCACGACTTAAGAATAGCATACTTGCAACATGATTCACAACGACGGACGGCACGCTTTTCCCTCACGGCCATATCATTGGCGGAGTCAACCGTGGTCATCAATGATAATGTTTTATCGCCCTCGCTACGACACCTTGCGTATGCCGTGTTTATTTTACACCGAAATTTCTAAGCATTTCACTCACGGCGTGTTGTGTTTCCACCATATCATAGCGCAAATACCCTAACGCGTAATATGATGTGAGATTACGAATCAAATCTTTCGCCATGTTCGCGGTAAGATAGTTCAATTTGTTGTCATCCCTTGTGATTGCGAAATACGGAACATGCGAACCGGCATCGTATTTCGAAGATACGAAGACGTATCCGCAGCGCAAATCAACATACACGCCGTATTCATGGCGCAACCAACGGAAAACATACGTAAGTCGCGAATGACCATGCGGTTTTTCAATGAAATCAGTGTCACGCCGTTTGAACCTGTTTTTTGCGGTCATGTCATCGTTGTTCTTCAACATGCGCCCTGACACCGTATTCTTCGTTTTCTGTTCGGCGTACGCGTCATCCCGCACATAGTCGAACAGACATGTTTTCCCGCCCAGCCATTGCAAACCGAACTCGGGTTCCAACGGCACGTCATAATGCTGAAAATACGGGTTGAACGCGTCGCAAGCGTTACCGAGCAGAAATATTCTTGGTTTTCGCAGTTCCGTATCGTCGGCACGTTCGCGCGTGACGGTATCCACAAGTTTCGCCAATTGTTCGAACTCGTTTTTCAGATACGTATGGTACCGGTCATCGTTATCAATGATGATTTCGTCCATGCAAATATTGCGCACGTTAACGTAAGTGCTTTTCTTTTTCTGCTGTTGCAACGACAAAGGTATAAAATATCCGATTGTTTTCCATTCGTTTTCTTTCTTACCGGTTTTCTTTTTACGAATCTCGGCGATTTTATTGGTTGTCCGAAATTCATAGTCAGGAAAAATATCATCTTGTATAATACGACTGAAATAATTTGCCGCGACGTCGTTGTTTTCCTCTCGAAAGCGCGTCACTTCAACAAAACAGTATCCGTTTTTTAGATAATCCTCTATCATGTATTTTCGTACGCCGTATGTCTTACCTAATCCGCGTGCGCCGATAATCATATTCACGTCTGCGTTTCGCGGCAATATCAGCGTCTTAAGCCGATCATAATAATATTTCGCCATCAATACTCACAATCACAGGTCTGCCGTCCCGCACAATAAGTTCGCGCGGTGTTGTTTCCACATTTCGATTATACATGTTCAGCATGTAAGATATATTCTCGCCGTTCGCCTGTTTGTCTGATTCGCCCAGCCATCTACCGGACGGATACAATGCTATCGCTTCCGGCGCGTCAACATGGCACGTCGCGCCCCGATAATCAGTGACGGTGCCGACGTACCTATCCCATACATGCGGGCGTTTGCGTTGCAGCGTGTGGCAAATCTCATAATCAACCAACACATCATATCCAAGCGCCAACCGTATCGTTTCCGCGAAACCGTGCCCGGCACGGATAATTTCGCTCACGAAATCCTCAATGGTGTACATGCCATCAGGCCGCGGCAATCCGGCGCAAGTGACATGCACACGTCCGGCCACATCCAAACTGACACGCGCCTTGTTCCACAATTCAACATGTTCGACGTAACGAGTCGTGCCCCCGCAGTCCTCCACCTCGAATTTTCCGATATGTTCCAGCGTTGACGCCACATCGGGTGCGGTGGTTCGGACGCGCCGCATGGTGCGGTTGATTGCGTTTTCTATCGCGGTGTGCAGCGGGTTGAGCGCGGCCAGTAATTCCGTGTCGGATACGTCATCAGCGCAGCTGATTTTCAGGCTATCGGTATCACCGCCCGTAACCGTGACGCGATTACCAAAATGCCGATGCATCAGCATCATGGCTATCAATAGGTGCATTCGACTGCCCGCCACGATACGCATACCATACGTGTACAACACGCGTGGCGTTTTCGGACGTTTTTTCGCGAAATTTTCAGGCGTGCAAACCGTGGCTTTATCTACTTCAAGCTCGCCGGTTTCCGTCACGCGGTAATCTGCTTTCATGACGTCTTGCGCCTGAGTGCCATAGATTCCATTAAATTGGCCTTTAACGGTGCTTCCATAGTATGATTGCAAAAATTTCATGCTCAACGTACCCGACTTAGCATCATGCGCAATCCCCTCGGGGATGGAATCGGGTATTTCACCCGCGTACGCCGTACCCTCATGATAACGTTTAATCAGATTTTTCACATCGGTTTTTCGTGCGAAAAGCATGTTTGATTGCAAGGTCACGTAATCGGGCGGAACAATCGCCTTAGTGGTGGCTTCACCATACAATACATGCATTTCGTCAAAATTGTACACTTGCGCCACGTTCCACAATTCAATTTCGTTGACATGCAATATGCATTCGTCCGCGCGATATAATTTGCCGAAAGCGTACGTCGGATTAACGGCAGTGTCAACGTAACCATGTGCCCTGATACTGTTTTCCTGTGTTTTCGCGCGTTCGTTATTGCTGTAATCGGTATCCGCTTGCAACGTTTTGACAAACTTGGAACGCGGGCATATTGCAATACCCCACGCGTCGAAACATGTGTTTTCGCGCAATCTGAGATTCGTAAATCTCACCGCTACATGTACGCCCGTAAGAAACGGGTCATCATAATTCGTCAACACGTCTTCAAGCGACGTATTAATAATGCGTTCGCATGCGATTTGCAGAATATCCGTAGGCGTTGGGGCAAATTTCACCGGCAAACGTCGCCCGTTGATGAAAGCGTGATGCATTGACGTAACATCCAAGGACGCGACATTATCCACGACAACACTAGCGGTTTTAGCACTCGTAAACGTCAATCCGCCCCGGAAACATGCCTTACGAAGCGCATAGGATTCGTAATCCCTCGGGAATTCCTGATTGCATGTCATCTCGAAAGCGCGTTGCAATGTGATTTTCTTACCGCCTTGCAGCGTGACGCGCCGTCCGCCAATCTCACGTCGTGCCATCTGCCGCACAAGCGACGTCTTGGTGAGCACGCGGCAACCAAGCATGTCCGACGTAAGCCAATGGTTCGCACGTAAAAGCCACTGAAGATATTGAGGGATAACCTGTACGTCGCGCCGTGCGTAAAACAATTCCTCTTCGGTTAGTGGCGTTTCAGGCGTGCGTACAAGCGAGTAATCCCAATCGCCTACCGCTTTCGGCAATCCGCATGTCTCGCCCATGGCGCGCAAGCCGCCCATTTCAAGGTAGAACGTGTCCCAAAAACGGCACACTACGTCATCGCCTACACGCAAATCAAGCGTGTACACGCTTGTGGCTGTCTGCGCGTTGACTTCAATCGCATACGACTGCGCCAATTCCAGCATGAGAGTCTGCATGTCGAACATGAGATTATATGCCGCGATTATCGGAACATAACCGTGTGTACGCCCGTATTCGATAAGATTGTCAATGTATGTCAACGCTTCGGACGTGTGCCGGTAAAACCGCACATCGTCCGCGTCGGGGGTGTACGATTCCAGTGGCGTATTACGCAAATCGTTGAAAATGTACAGTATCGGGTATGCGCGTGTTTCGGCACCCTCGCCAATGTTCGTTGTTTCGGTGTCGAATATCGCCGCTACCTTAAATTCCTTACGTTCTTTCATCGTACCACGTCGGGTGAAACCGCCAGCAGCCATATCGGGCTTCCGCCGTCAACGTCCATGTAATCCTCTAATTCGCCTGTGTGCATTTTCATGTTTTTGGCGTATTCCAACGCCTTTTCGTTTCGTTGCATGATAGTGTCAAAAAGCTCGCTGAGCGAATCGGCATCATATGCTTGCATAATGGTTTCTAATCGTTTGTCCGGCGGAACGTTCGATTTCTGCCATATGTTTTGTGTGTATCGCCAAAACACCTTGACTTTTTCCCGCCCGAAATCGCCCAACGCGCTCGGCATTCCCCTAGATGCCATGCGCATTTCCTCACGGAAAATGTTGAACGAACGCGCGCGCTCCCTCGCACGCCCTTTGCCGCCGCGTACCTCGCTCACCTGTCGCACGAGTTTATCGGCGATTTCGTTCGCACGCTGATACAGTTCATTCCGCATGCCGCTATTACGGACGCGGCCTACATACGTGTTTTTCAACTGCGTTTCGAGTCGCTGGATGTAAGCACGTCGTGCGTTCGCTTCACTTTCGGGCATGGTATCGGTAATGCTTTTTTTCAGACTGTTTATCGCGCGACGTACCCGCTTGCGTTTCGCGGTCAAAACGTCCGCTTGTTTATGCGCTCTAGGCATGTTCACCACCTTATAAAAAAAGTGCCATAGCATGTATGGCACTTTTTGTTTTCATTCCGAACTACTTGATTTCAAGCGATTTCGTGGAACGTCCACCTCCCAGCGGGGTCTGCTTGACTGCGACGGTGATACCGTCCGGCGCGTTGAAATCGGGGAACATATCGTAGATATCCAACACGCTGCGGTAGATTCCCTGTGACTGGCTGAAATACATCTTGCCGTCCTTTCCGAAAAGATAGACGTTCGCGCATTTCTGCCCAGTCTGAGAACGAACGCCCGGCGCAATGTAGGCACCGATAACCGTCAATGGTTCCGCGCCGCGTCCGTTCAGCGACAACGCGCTATTGCGGGCGTTGACGATGGCGCGTTTTCCCTCGAACGTGCTGTTATCCATCGTGCAAATGTAACGATAGTTATCAGCGATGTTCTGTGCAGTCTCGGCTGCGGTGTTGTCGTTCATCTGTTCGTTTTCCTCGTTCATTTCAGTTCCTTTCAGAATTCAATTTCTTTGTTGTCGTTATCATTGTCGTTATCGTTGTCGTTGTCGTTATCAACGCGTTCGGCGTGCTCGATGAACGTTTCAACATCCATCACGTACACAGTCTTATTGACCGTAATATCGTCAACCAACACGTTAACGATACCGGCGTCCATAAGCACTTTAACGGCCATTTCAACGTTACGAACGTTTCCGTTAGTGTGGAACGTCTGTGCAACACCGTCCCGGTCATAATAGCTTATGGTGCTGTCAGCGATTACCTTACGAATCTTTCGCATGTTTATTATCCTTTGTATCTGTTTTATGTCAACCATTTTGGCGACATAAAAATTTATAGCACAAAAATCGGCGTGCGCAAAAAAGCGACACGCCGATTATTGATAATGATTCTCAATAACGCAAAATCTGCCCCGGATAAATCAAACTCGGGTTAGACAAGCCATTAAGCCCGGCAACCCGCGCCCAATCACCGCCGAAAATCGACCACAAAGACTCACCGGACACAACCACATGCGTACGCGCCATATCCGGCTGCGCAACCGTACCACCGCCGTAACACACGGTTTCCCCCGGATAAATAACGGACGGAATCCCGGACGCGTATCCATGCCACGACTGCCACGGCAACAGTCCAGTACGCTCGGCAATACCCGACAACGTGTCACCCGACGCAACCACCACGCAAGCAGACTGCGACGCACTCTCACCGGCATTCGTTTCCGGCGCGGACACATTCGCGCCGTCGCCGTGCGCATATGTATCCCACTGCCACCGTTCGCCCCTAAAATAATTCAAGTCCAAACGTCCGGCATAACCCGACACATAACCGTTCGACGTATACTGCCGCATGGCTTCACCATACACACCATACAACCACGGCACAGCCTGATAACCAGTCGCAGCCATTGACGCATACTGTGCAACCCACACACCGCAATGCTCCCGCACAAACGAATTAAGCTGACCCAACGCGGAAGCCTGAACATACACAATCGGCCACACCCGAGTACGGTCATGCACATGACGAACCCACGTTTCAATCCACACACCATTACCAAACTGCGGATTATCCTGAGATTCCCAGTCCAAAACAAGCACCGCGCTACCGACATATCCGCGCACGTTGTCAACGAAAAAATCAGCTTCCGCGTTCGCGTCATGCCCCATCGCGTAATGATACACGCCGATACTCTTGCCACTATTCGTAGCACGCCCGAGCTGATAGTTCGCGGCCTGATTCACGCCATTGATCAAACATGTATTGTTAAAACCGCCGATACCCCATGTAGCACCCGCCACAATAAAATCAGCGTCAACCGCTGCCGTGTCGATGTCACACTGCCAATTGCTCACATCCACACCCCGCATATCTGCGCTTGCAGATGGCACAAAAAGCAATGACAACGCGCATACGCATGCCAACACGCTACGCCATATTCGACGCATCATTATCCCCCTTATTATCCTTAAGCAATGCAATAAGTTCTTCGGTCAGCACATTGTTCTTAGTCATCAAATCATTAAAATCTCTAAACGTCGTGGCGATAAACCATGCCATACCGCAGCACGCGACAATCGGAAAGCCCACGCTTCCAATAACGGTTACAATCGAATTAATATCCATCAAACACACCTCACAATGAAAAAAAGGTCATGACACATCGAACGACATGCCATGACCCAATATACCACAATCGCGTAGCCTATCCGGGAATTGAACCCGACACGCACATCTTATAAGGATGCCGCTCTAACCACTGAGCTAATAGGCCATCACCTTACCCCTCCCACGCTCCCCGCCGCATCAAATCAACCATATCACGACAATGCGCAAACACATAATCGGACGCGTACGAATCACATTTAAACCACTTCGTACTCATGTCAACCGTCTTAATACGACGCTTACCACGGCACCTGTGCGCTTTAATAAAATCGCAAGCATTACGTTTGCAAAACATGGTCAATCCCTCTCTAGCAAAGGCGTATTAGCCAATTCGATAGCATCGGTTAGAATATCGCCAACTTGAATATAATCGCCCGCATCATACAAACTTAAAGCGGTGGCATCGGTTAGACCGTCCGGTGTGTAAAACTGAACGTCGTAGCGCAATACATACACGCCACGATGCACACAACACCACAGTTCAACATTACCGTTCTTGAACACAGAGTTAAACGTGGCAACTTTTTTATCATTCTTAAGCATGATGAAACCTTTCGCAATCACCGATTAATCCGATACCCCAAACATATCATACCCGGAACGTAAAACACGCCATCGTCAAGCACATCCCTAAGCCCATATGCATCAATGCAATCGACAAACCGAGTTTCGATTAAGCAATCGGACGCAATATCAACAAAATACACAAGCACATCGTAAATACTATTCACGTTAAAATCAATCGAATTAGACAATGCTTCAATATTCATGAAACTCATTTTGACTCTCCCTTGTTTTAATACTTCCATACCGTATCCCGTACAATAGCCGACATTTGACCCTTAGGTAAATCATCGAACGCAGTAGGCCACTCAAAATTATGCCCCTTAGCGATATTGAAAAGAATCAAACCGGCTTTACAGTAATTCCACATATTCGAATCAAGCCCGCATTCATCAATATATGCGATAAACATTTTTTCGTAAAATTCTCTAGATTTATAATTCGACATTTTATTTTTTCCTTTCCTTAACTTGATACCCACATAATACCACACCACACAACACGACACGCCCAAACCGCACCGTCTCACCACGCACACTTCCGCGTACCACACCACACCGCACAAGTCAAAACCACACGGCGTGTCGGGTGGTTTTCCACACAGTGAATCCTGCAGCAAACGATGTATATCCCATCTACAAAGAAAACGCCAGAGAATACACTCTGCT
>ENA-UPXC01003379-UPXC01003379.1-human-gut-metagenome-genome-assembly--contig:-NODE-3379-length-16671-cov-5.606786_pt1 | contig 16671 bp, 9 predicted proteins | sample MGYA00250047_ERZ773371 | MGnify/ENA primary metagenome ERZ773371 (study PRJEB29103, sample SAMN06111975) | human gut metagenome | biome: human gut; feature: ankylosing spondylitis patient; material... | reverse complement strand
TGGAAGACATACTGAAACAACCTGCCTTAGCGGACAAAGGGTACCAGTATGTTCACTACGAAGGAGAAGACAGACGTGGTGTAGACTGTGCTTTTTTCTATAATCCCAAATTGTTTGAACTGACAAATAGTAAACTCGTACCTTATGTATATATCAATGATACAGTGCATAAGACACGTGGTTTCCTGATTGCCAGCGGCAATATCGCAGATGAGAAAATGCACTTTATCGTCAATCACTGGCCTTCGAGAGCTGCCGCTTCTCCAGCACGTGAACGCGCAGGAGAACAAGTTAGAGCTATCAAAGATTCACTGTTAAGGGAAGACTCCGCAGCCAAAATTGTTATCATGGGGGATATGAACGATGACCCGATGGATAAAAGTATGGCTGTAGCACTTGGAGCTAAACGGAAACCTGTTGATGCAGGTCCTACAGACTTGTACAATCCATGGTGGGATACTTTGAAGAAAGGATATGGAACTCTGATGTACAAAGGTAAATGGAATTTGTTCGATCAAATTGTATTCACCGGAAATTTGTTGGGCACTGACCGCAGTACACTGAAATTCTATAAACATGAAATCTTCAGCCGTGATTTTATGTTCCAAAAAGAAGGAAAATATAAAGGATATCCTAAACGGACACAGGCAGGTGGTGTATGGCTAAACGGATATAGCGATCACTTGCCTACTATTATTTATCTAATTAAAGAAGTGAAATGACAAAAGCATTATTTAAACTATTCATCCTGTTCATAACTTGTAGCACTGCAATCTCATGTAGTGAACAGGATTCGCCTGAACTTCCAGACAACTCAGGCAATACCAATCAAGGAATTGCCTCTATTGACCAAACACAAATCAATGCCAATGGAGGCGGATTTATCATTCGTGTAAAAGCTGATGGCACATGGCAGGCTTCAAGTAGTGAGACTTGGTGTACATTGAGTAGAACATCCGGCAATGGAAATGGCTCTATCAGTGGATATATGAAAGCAAATACCGGAGCTGAACGAAGTGTCATTATTACAATCACAGCCGGAAAAGAGGAGGCCAAATTCACACTCAAACAATTAGCAGGCAATGGTTCAAATCCTGTTCCAGATCCGGAAAAACCTTCGGGATATGCAAGCATGCTTGAGATTCCAGCGTTAAAAGGTGGAAGTATGAACCAATTTATCACTCATACAACTAAACGGAATGGCAAAGATTACCCAACTTATAGTTTGGAATACAGTTACAAGTATAAACATTCTTATTGGATAGCTTATCGTTTCGACAATACAACAGGCGGAAATGTTGGACGTAATGAAGCATACAAACCCGATCCTGAATTACCATCACAATATGCGGCAAAGCACAACGACTATACAAATTCCGGATATACTAGAGGGCATTTATGCGCATCATCAGACAGACAGTACTCCAAAGAGGCCAATCAACAAACATTCTATATGTCAAACATAAGCCCGCAATCTGGTAACGGATTCAATCAAAGTGGAAGTGCCTGGAATACGGGAGAAGACAAAGTACAAGCATGGGGATATAACATTTCAAGATCAACAGATACACTATATGTTGTAAAAGGAGGAACTATTGGAGAAGGCATGATAAAAGGATATATAAAAAATGAGATAGCTATTCCAAAATATTTCTTTATGGCAGTACTTTTCCGTAGCGGAGATAATTATAAAGCAATAGGATTTTATATGCCTCACGAAAATCTTAAAGATGATCCTGACAAAAAAGACCCAAAGAAATATCTCATGTCGATTGATGCTTTGGAACAAGAAACTGGCATAGATTTCTTCCATAATCTACCCGACAATATCGAAAATACAGTAGAAGCAACTTATAATGTAAATGATTGGCAGTGGTAAAAAACAAGACACGTTACTAGCAATCATTAGATAAAAGATTTCATGTGATTTTTAAATATAATAAAAAAGAGGGGTGCACATTAATCTGGCATACCCTCTTTTAATATTTAGTCCTGAATTTTTATTATCCAGGCATCTTTACAAATCAGGAATAGCTTATTCATCCTTCATCATCCAGCAACCACCTCCACACCGGCACAACCCGAATCGTCTTCTCTCCTTCTACGATCATTTCCTCTTCGTCTCTGGTAATAATACACAGATCATCCACTGCCACATTTTCTGCAAGTTTCAGTAAGGCATTCACTTCTCGTTTTCGAGTCTCCGGATCTTTTAAACTATATGATACTTGTATGGCCTTATGCCCTTCATCCAGATAAAAGTCTACTTCTATATTCCGATGATAGAAATATAAAGCATCACCATACCGTTTCTTTAATGTAACTGCCACGAGATTTTCCAATAAAGAAGTTTCCGGATCCATTAAAAACAGACTAAGTATTCCATTATCCATAAAATAATATTTTTTATTGGACACTTTATCGGCTAACTTACTAGCGTAGTTTTCTAAAGAAAACATGATCCAGGTATCTTCCAGATAATTCAAATAGTCTATAATAGTATCAGTGGTAATCTTCTTGCCTGTGGAAGATACTAAATTAGCCAGACGAGTGAAAGAAGAAGGCTGCTTCACGCTTTCAGCCAGTTTTCGAATGAGTACCTTTAACGCCATATCATTTCGAATAGAATAACGAGCCACTAAATCACCGAAGAATATCTTATTAAAAAGACTACTCAGCCATTGTCGTTTCTCTTGTCCCTCGGCCACTAACAGTTCAGGTAAACCACCAAAACGAAAGTAAGTATCGAAATGTCGGACTACCTCCGAACGGTTCTTATAAATCCAAAGCTTATCTAATTGAACACCGTTAGATGACAAATACTCACGAAACGAGAAAGGATAGACGTATTGAATCATAAAACGTCCCCCTAGAGTAGTAGCTATATCCTTACTCAACATCTTAGCATTGCTCCCTGTTACATAAACCCTGTACTTCTGATCGGCAAGCCGTCGGACAAATTGTTCCCAATGCGGTACAATCTGTATTTCATCTAAAAAAAATATAGGACGATGAGAATACATCTCTTCATAACATCTCTTTATCATATCAAGATGTTCTGTATCCATACCAGCTATTCGCTCATCCTCAAAATTAAAGAAAAGAATCTCTTCCGGTGAAATACCTGTCTCTATTAAATGATGTATCTGCTGATACATCAAATAAGACTTCCCAACCCGACGTAAACCTACAAAGACATAATTGAAGTTATCAGATAGAGTCACCGCACGTTTCACGAATGACACGCTCTTTACAAACTGCTGATATTCAGCTATCAATCCTTTTATCAGTTCCTTATCCATTTTACATTATCGATTATATTCGACAAATATAGGCTATTTTTGTCGAATATAATCGATAAAAACATCTCTATTTTATCGATTATATTCGACAAAACAATAAATTACTAGAATTTGAGCCTATGAAAAAGAACCTATTACTCTATTTTTTAAATATAAAAGAACAGTAACAAAACGAGATTACAAACAATTACCACACCGAATCCTCCCAAAATCCAAGGACGAAGTTTACTTCCCTTCCCTGCAAAGAATAGAGCATAGAACATATTTACCATTATATTGCTAATGATAGCCTGCATACTACAAGCAGTAATTATCAATGCAGCCACACTACCTGTATTTTGCAACAAATTTAAGATGAAAGGAGTTATATCACTAAAACCGGAAACAAACGATAAAAGATTCAACCCTCCCGTACCGGCATAAATCAAAGTATAGTGAGTAAGCACCGTAAAAACGACAAATAACCCCGCAAAGATCAAAGCAACTTTGAACTCCAACGGATTGCTGCTGTCCTCTTCTTCATCCAGACTTTCGGTACCATCCGTTTTCTTCCGCCGGGAATGAATAAACCAGGCAACAGCAGCAGCTACCAAAGCCATAATAAGCAAATAAGGATAGATACTGACAAATATCTCACGACTAAAAATAAAAATAAGTATCATAAATCGCAAGAACATCATACTTACAGCCAACAACATGGCAGCCACATACTCCGTAGCCTGTTCGGAATGCGCATTACGGCTTTTACGTGCCAATACAGAGATGGTGGCCGTACTGCTATACAATCCGCCGATGATACCGGAAACCAATACTCCCGACTCACGGAACACATAACGCTTTAATAGATAAGACAGATACGAGATACCGGAAACCACCACCGTAGCCAACCATATGGAATAGGGAGTCAGATTGATATCCGGAATGATGTTCTTGTCGGGCAACATCGGCAAAATGATTCCACTGATAGCCAAAAACTTGGCAAGAGTGATCATCTCGTCATTCTTCATACGCTGGGCAAACTCAGTAAAGGTATGCTTCAATTCTGTCAGTAACAATACAGTCACAATTACCATCACGTAAAACCACGATGGCTGCGTGTCTACAATGGGAGCAATACAATAAGTAATCAGGGCTATTATAATAGTAGTAATCCCGAAAACATGAAATTGAGACTGCTTGACGTAATAGTTCAGCCCGAGCAATATCCCCAAAATCAAACCGCCCCCCATAAAGAGACGCATATCTGCTTTATCAAGAATATAAAGCAGATATCCCAATATACCGATAAAAGTAAAAGTACGGTCTGTACCGAAAAGCGTGGTTTCTCCTTCTCGTTTCAGACTGATTCTACGCTGCGACAAACCGATAAGAAGAGAAAATAAAGTCACCAAAATAAAGGTAACCAACTCGCGCGGCAGATAATTATATAATTGTTCCATACACTGTTCTTTTGAATGCGAACAAATATACAGATTATTTTTAGAGTTACCAGATTGTATACGGCTTTTTCATTAGCTGTGAATTATAGTAACGGACATCCCCCGTCACCTCTTGACCGATAAAAGCAGGCTTCACAAAAGCTTCATCCTCTGTACTCAATTCAACTTCCGCCACTACAAGCCCCTCATTCTCACCATAAAATTCATCCACTTCAAAAACATGCGCCCCGCTACGGACCAAATAACGGGTTTTATCAATCACTCCCGGCTCACAAAGTTTCATCAATTCTTCGGCCTCGTTCAACGGCAACTCTCTCTCCCACTCGTAACGGCTGGTTCCGGAAGCATTAGAAGCCCCCTTAATAGTAAGATACCCTTTACCATCACGGATTCGTACCCGTACCGTCCTTCCCCGGGCACTGCTTATGTATCCCTGTATAATACGACTTTGCGCAAAAGCCTGCGATTTATAATCTCCCGAAACGAGAAATTTACGTTCAATTTCCTGTGCCATGCTGCAAAAGTAGGAATGAATAATGAATAATGAACAATGAAATTAATTTATTTTCCAGCATCATCGCTCCTAAATCATCATTCATAAATCATACAACTCAAAACCGTGTCATAAATTCAATCACTAACTTATCCTGTTCGGACGGATCGGGTATTCCTCCACTTTTATAAAAATACTTTTCGTAGTTCAAGCGTATATCGGCTATAAAAGATTTGGAGAAGCTGAAAGTCAAACCGCCTGTCACACGATGGCGTGCATAATCGGTTATGGCCAACTTATTCGGTTCCGTTTCAGACGTTGTTATTCCATCACTATGATCCGTCATCATATCATAACGTGCCAGAAAAGACATCTTATGAAAAAAGCGGCGAAGCGGAATATCATAAATAGCGAAACTATTGACAGAATGCATATTCTTAAAAGCGTCATGTCCATACGTCTTATACAAATATTCCGCTTCTATATGGAATTTATCAGTTTCATAATAAATTCCGGCATCGTACATATTGACGCGTACCTCGGCAGGTTTCATCATTTGGGTACTCAGCGTAAGATTCCATCCCTTCGCAAACCAAAGTTGCCCTTTCAAAGAATAATTCAATGTTTTATGCCATTCCTTCTGTTCTGTCAGTCCGGAGCCATTGAACAACCCGCCTTCAAGGATAAACGGCAAAGATGCATCTTTGCGTGTATAAGCCAGAGTGGCCCCGACATCACGTACATCACCAACCTGTTTTCCAATAAACGAACGGTTAGCGAAAAAGCGTACATGCGGCGAACGGTGCGCATCAATCGTAAAAGGAACCCTCATCTGTCCGATTGTAAAGTTGACATGCTTTATTGGGAAAATACGAGTATAAGCATCCAGCATACGGATTTTTCCCTGATCGGACAGATCTATTTCCGCTTTATAAGCCACGATCGGAAGCACATTGCCTGTCAAGCTGAAACGGGCATTCCGTACTTGAAAACGACTTTCGTCAGTTGCCGTCTGATATTCGTATTTTGCACGGATCGTTCCATGGATTGCCGGTAAATAGTCGTGCAATTCCATCTTCTCCTTATCCAGTTTTTTCCCATCTACCACTTCTTCGTTTACTTGTGCCAAAGCTGTTGTCGTCAGCAGTAATCCTGCCCCAATCGTAACCAATATTTTCATCAGGTTTATAACTTAATATTTTGGTGCAAAAGTAACGATGCCCCCATACACCCTTATGACAAACAGGTTACAAATGTATTACACATTACAAATAGATTACGAAGTACAATAACAGTTCCATCAGACAACAACCAACAGTATTGACAAATATATCATAAAAAAAGCGCCCCTCACAGGACGCTTCCATTCATCTTACTCGGCTACCATTATTTTCGCAACCCGATTATCCGCCTTAACCAGATAAACGCCATTCGGAAGTACTACACGACAATTTTTCTGATGATTCGCCTGGAACAACTGCTTTCCTTCCAGATCAAAAACAGCTACACTTTCACAACTATCCGACAGAAAGAGGTGGCCTTTCCGATAATAAACAAAATTTTCCGTAGTCACATCTCCAATACCGGTAGCATTCAGTACGGTCAGAGTCCCATCTCCTTCGAAATAACCGGGGTGAGTGCCGACACTATACGTTCCGGGCACTTGTTTTACACCGTTCAGATACAGTTCGGCTACACTGCCGTTTGTATTCATAACCGCCTTTCCTCCTTCATTCAATTTTAAAACAGCACAGTCACCGGCAGCTCCCACATGGTTAAAGACCACCCGATTACCCTTACCAATTTGTATTTCACCATTGCCCAAAGCATATGCGGCATCTCCTTGTACCCCAATTACCGATCCCTCGGTACGTGGACTATTGGTAATACTCCAAACACCGGTAAAACCACTGTTATCACCTTTCAGCACAAGAATGGCACTATTCACCGTTTTTGCATCATTTGCCACAGTAACCGTCGACTTTCCATCTACATTTCCCTGTAGTGTAAGCGTATTTACCGTACCACCGCCACTTAGTTTAAACGATACTTCCCCATTGATATGAACAGGACTGTTCCAACCGAAATCACTGCTGCCACTGGCATAACTCATACTCGTACCGCCTGCCATATAGAGTTCTTTAATCTTACTGACTGTTTTTCTCAAACGAATGTTATTAGCATTAAGATACATCACTACCGGAAAATTATCTGTTGATGCTTCTATTTCGGAATCAACAAGAATAGTATCTCCTTCAACCGGTAAAATAGCCGGAGTATAATTGGCGGCAACCTCCCAATTTTTATTTGCCTGCGGAGTCCACTGAAAAGCATAATCAGGATGGACAACCGTCAAAGTACCCTCTCCCTCCAGATAGGCCGGCAATTTAGTAGCAGTATACGTTCCCTCTGCCAATAATTTACCACCGGTATATACTTCACTCAAAGAAGCATCCGTATCCAGAATTAATTTACCGCTTTCGGCAATATTCAGTTTGGTTTTGTGATACAGGCAATCACCGCCTGCCAATCGAAGTCCGGCTTCCGCAGCAACATCGATATTACCGGTTCCGGCTGCATTCTTACCATGGACAGTTACCTCACCTGCTTTTATATCCAGATTTCCGGTCCAGGTATCATTCACTCCCTGTATAAACAGTTTTCCGGTTTCTGTTTTGCTTAAAGTGCCTTCGCCATCCATATTTCCTATAAGAACGAGATTACCGGCCACTTCCGCAGTCACATCCGACATCAATGAGATGCCTCCGGTAGTTAAAGTTGCCCCTTCCGATCTGTTTTTTATTACTGCACCGTTGAAAGACAATTTTCCCTTCAGATTCGAAGCAGCAGAAACCAATGCTGTCGTTCCCTCTTCAAGAGTGATATTACCGGCAAAATCTCCCCCGTCAAAATCTATCGTGCCATGAGCCACAATTCCCTGATCCTGTTCTTTCGGTGTCCCGGCAGGATTCCAGTTATTAGGCTGATTCCAAGAATTTGATTCGGCACCTGTCCATTCATAAATATTACTTACAGGAACAAATGTGTAGGTCTTCCCGGCTTCCGTTTCAATATCATACACAGTGGTTTCTACCAAATCCAGTGTGGGAATCTTGGTAATATCTTTAATTACCGGTTCGGGTATTTCATAAACACTGTTCAGTGAATTGCTGTTATCACCCTCTGCTACCTTCATCGTGAAACTATCTCCCGGTCTCAGAGGAGTAGCAGTGCGCAAACGCAAATTGCCTCCTATGCCGGATTTAACCGTTACAGATACAATTTTACCCCACTTCCACTGCATATCCACAATCTCAAATCCTCCTCTGGCTTTCAAACCGGTAACTTTGCCTTCCGACCATACATCCGGTAACGCCGGCAATAAATGCACAGCCCCGTCATGGCTCTGTACCAACATCTCTGCAATACCGGCACAGCACCCAAAATTACCATCTATCTGGAAAGGCGGATGTGCATCGAACATATTGGCATAAGTTCCTCCATTCGCATCCGAAATAGTAACATTCGGATCCTTCAGTTTCAACTGATTCTGAATCAGTTGATAGGCATGATTGCCATCCTGTAACCGGGCCCACAAACAAACTTTCCAACCCATAGACCACCCACGGCTCTCATCCCCACGTCCTACCAATGACTTCTTTACAGCCTGGAACAGGGCAGAATTAGTATAGGGAGAAATCTGAGTACCGGGAAACATACCCCACAAATGAGAGACATGACGATGTCCGGAACTCTCTCTGTCCCAATCTTCAAGCCACTCCTGCAACTGTCCGTATTTACCTACATGCATCGGCGGCAACTGTTCTTTCAACTCTTTCAAATCGGCAACAAATCCTTTATCCGTGTTCAATATTTCAGCAGCCTCAATGGTGTTGCGAAGCAGATCGTATACCATCTGATTATCCATGGTCACCCCACTAAAAATAGCCGCATTCTGTTTGCTACCACTATCATCGGTATACGAAAACAATCCCGGATGATTCTCCGGAGAATTGGAGGGTGACACAACTTTGTAACCGGTATTCGGATCTGTAATCAGAAAATCCTGATAAAATTCGCTGGCGCTCTTCAGAACCGGATAGATCTCTGCCAAAAACTCTTTGTCTCCGGTAAACAAATAATGTTCCCACAAATGAAAACAGAACCAAGCGTTGCAGGTAGGCCACACACCGCATGCCGATTTGTCCACCGCCCCGGTAGAACGCCAGATATCCGTATTGTGATGAAGCGTCCATCCGCGACAACCATACATTTTACCGGCCGACTCTTCTCCGGTCACACTGACATCTTTCACCATCTGCAAAAAAGGATTATGACATTCACTCAGATTCGTGACTTCGGCTGGCCAATAATTCATTTCAACATTTATATTGGCCGTATATTTACTATCCCACGCCGGATACTGCCCGGCATTCGGATTCCAGATTCCCTGCAAATTAGCCGGTTGTGTTCCCGGCTGTGAACTGGAAATAAGCAGATAACGCCCAAACTGAAAATACAAGGCGGCCAATGAAGGATCATTTACTGTAGAAAACTCTTCAATCCGTACATCGGTAGGTTTCTTTTCCTGTTCACTGTTATTGCCCAGATTCAGAGTAACACGTCCGAACTGCTCTTGATATTTCGCAATATGATCCGCTTTGGCCTGCTCGTAATCTTTGTCAAATTTGTCAAGATACTCTTTGGCACGTGCTTCACTATCGGCACTGATATCTTTATAACTAACAAAATTGGTAGCTGTCGAGATATAAATACAAGCACTATTAGCATCCGTAACATTCAAGCTACTGTTTGCCGCCGTCTGACTACCTCCATCAGCAACGACCTTTATCAATGAATGGGCATGCAACAGATTAGGAATATTTTCTTCCGTCTTTTTCCCACCTTCAGTGTAAACAGACAGCATATTATCGGCTCCTTCCACCAGCTTAACAGTCACCTTGGTACGATTTGTTTTCAATGGGCCGACAAAAAAGGTTTTAAAAGTCACCTTACCCGGTTGGTCAGCCGAAATTTTAATAATAATCAACTGATCTGCCAATGAAGTAAAAACCTCACGGGTATAGTTCACCCCATCTACCGTATAGGTTATTTTGGCAACCGCATTGGAGAGATCCAATTCACGATAATAATTAGACGGTGTTTGGTGGTTTTCGGGAAAATCGAGCAACAGATTACCGATTGACTCATAAATCATCCCGTGACCGGTGATATTCCGGTCTGCAATAATATTAGCCAATGCTAACTTTTGAGCCTCTGCATACTCACCATTATTAATATAATTCCGGATATCTTCCAAATGCGTAAGTGCATTCGGATTCGCATTGTTATAAGGACTACCCGACCAATAGGTATCCTCGTTAATCTGAATAGTATCCTGTGAAGCGATACCATAAACCATTGCTCCTAACCGCCCGTTTCCCAAGGGCAAAGCTTCCACCCAATAATCGGCAGGACGATCATACCATAACTTAAGATCTTGTGCCGACATATTTCCGGTACACAGACCTACTACTAACAGCAGTAAACTTTTCATCAGTACATGTTTTCTCATGGATAAAATACATTTTAATAGTTAACCATGAGGCAAAGTTATCCAACGAAAACCTCCCCAACCGGGTAAAAACGTTTCTAAAAAAGGGTAAAATCATATATCCACCCATAAAAACCAATATTTATAAATTCGATTTATTGATCAAAAACAGCAGTAATCACACCTCAAAAGTCCCCTTTTCAAACACCCTCAAATACAAATCCTTTTTACCAACCAACATCAGGCTCCAAAAAGATAACAAACTAACAATAAACAAGTTATCTACAAAAGTATCACATACCCCTTCAAAACCGAACAAAAATTAGCAATGAAATAATCCTCCTTTCGGAAGAAATAGTCCACCTCCCAATGGAAAAGCTTAACAGCCTCAACCTGATATAAAAACCATGTGAAATAAAAGTTTTCCCAAAATCAAGTTCAACCTTTAAAATAACCATCATCAATGATGACAGCCAGCCAATTGGTATATTGGCATATTGGCGCATTGCCCAATTATTCCTGTTCTTTCAAATAAGTAGTAGGCACCTTGCCGGTTTCTTTCTTGAAAACCCGGCTAAAGTATTTCGGGTCACAAAAACCAGTCATGTCCGCTATCTCCGCAATCGTATACTTTTGCGACTTCAACAAGCGTTCCGCTTCCCTTATCCGAATATCCTTTATAAATTGTGCAGGAGTCTTATTCACACTTTCTTTCATCCGCCGATACAACAAAGAACGGCTGAGTCCCAAATACTCTCCTAAGAAATCGACTGTAAGATTATCATTGGCTATATTTTGCCGTACAAAATCTTCTGCTTTGCGAAGAAATCGCTCATCTTCCTCTTCTTTCAAACCGACTGTTTGCCCGTCCACTGTTCCGGACGATATATCAAAATTTATCTGCTGCCGCCTTTTCCTGTAATAAATGACCAAACAGAGCGATACAAGTAATACGACGGCGAATCCGGCATACAACATTTTCCTCTTAAACGGCGGGTCGATATCAATAGACAAAGTAGTAATCTCTGCACTCCAAATTCCTTTGCTATCGGTATATTGTACCTCTAATAAATATTCCCCATTTTTAAGCCCGTTCAGAACAATCGGCTCTCTTTCCGCCAAAGGTATCCAAACGGAATCCGGATTCAACCGATATTTATACTGTATTTTCCCCATATAGCCATAATCCAACACAATGGGGGAAATGCGGATCTCCTGCCCTTCAGATGCCTCTATTTCCGTTATATCCGTGTGTAGATGTAATGTATCTACAAGAATTTCTTTCCAACAAAAGGAGGGATTATTTTTCGACAAGTCATTCAAATGCATGGTAAGATAGCCATCCACTGTCCCCACCCAAAGAGTACGTTCCCGGATAAAAGCCGCCGCTTCTGAAAAGGTCATATTCCTGCCAAAATAATTACTCCCAAAAATCTGGACCTGCTGACCTGCCGAATATTTGAAAAAAGAATCATCCTTAATAAAGTAAAGAACCCCGTCCGTATCTTCTGCAACAGACAGAACGATCTCCGATGAGACGGAGGGTATTTTGAAAGATTCCAATTCCCATTTGCCATTTCGGATAACGAGTTTATGCAATCCGAAGCCCATCGTTGAAACATAGACCGTACCATCCTGTGCGGCATATATATAAGAACAATCGTAGTGGCACAACCGTTGTTCCAATCGTCCGTCCTTATCGTACATCAACAATCCTTTCTTGGAAGCCACCGCTATATGACCATCAATCATAGTGATATGCCTTATTCCGGCAACCGTATCCACCCTCTGTGGAAGAGAATCGTAGTTAGGTTGCCAGGCTATCTTATACAATCCATTATGGTACGTTCCTATCCAAAGATTTTGCCGGTCATCAAAAGCAAACGAATAAATACTGGAATCTCCCTCAAAATCAGTCCAACGGCGAATCTCATACCGGCCTTCTTCCTTTGGAGTAAGCATAAACAGTCCGCCCCCTTTACTCGCCATCCAGACATTTCCGTGCCGTAATTCCATCGAATAAATGTTTGCCCCAAAAGAGACAGGTTCCCTTTGTATATCTCCCCGGGGAGATAAATATCCGATAAAATTCCGGTGCAGGTCATACATGTAGATCCGTCCATTCTTACCAGCCAGCCAGAATTCCTTTTCCATATGCAAGAAAGCACGAATCTCCGTCGCATAGATAGGAGAATCCGTATCCTGTATATGTGTATAGTACTGGTACTGCTCATTTGGAAAACTTATCTTATAAAGGACATCGTTGCAATTGACCCACAAATTACCATTACGATCGGTACAGGAAGCATGCAAAGTAGTGCTTAAATCTTTCTTGGTAGGTACGGATAAGAAAAATGTGTTCCTGCTATCGGAGATCGTTATACCATTTTGTACCGCTTTTAAAACATATGGATTCTTTATCTGTTTTTTAGGGAAAGCCTGAGAAGCCGGCACGGAGAATCTTTTTGTTACCGGATCAAACAGATAACATTTATTTTGTGGTGTCCGGCAAAGAATCCCTCCATTCTCCGTTTCGGCTATCGAACCGAGCCTTCCGATCAGTTGCCCGTCATCCAGTTTATTATAAGTAGAAAACTCACAACCGTCATATTGGCATAACCCATTCCAAGTAGCCATCCACAAATATCCTTTCCTATCTTGCAAAATATCCCGGACAACGCGGTGAGACAGTCCATCGGCCGTGGTATATATCTGATAATGTGTAATATTCCCGGCCAGTACATTAAAACCGGACAACAGATAAAAGACGAAAAGCAACAGGAAATATCTACACATTCTACAAACATTATAAAGAATAAACAAGAAGGAGGCTGTACTCAAACCGCACAGCCTCCATTAATTGTAAAATCTGCTCTTCAACTCACGAAAGAAAAACCTATAATCATGGCAAGTGCCAAAATGACGAGTGAAATAGAAATGATCTTGATCACACGTTTTGCCTGTTCTTCCTCCTTTTTGGTGTGTGTTACTTTTTTCTTATTCTTACCCATATGTTTTTAGCTTTAAAGTTCAACGCTAACAAAGCTAAGAATAATTATTCAAACCAACTAAAGAAGAAGAGAATTAATTTTGTTCCTCGGATGAAAATTCCATCAAATAGGCTTTAATGAAGTCTTCGATCTTTCCATCCATCACTCCATTGACGTCAGAAGTCTGATAATTAGTGCGATGATCTTTCACACGGCGGTCATCGAATACGTAACTTCGTATCTGCGACCCCCATTCTATCTTTTTCTTTCCTGCTTCCACTTTTGCCTGTTCGGCCATACGGTGCTGTAGCTCTTTATCATATAAGATAGAACGCAACTGGCGCATGGCATTTTCCTTGTTCTTAGGTTGGTCACGGGTTTCGGTGTTCTCGATCAGGATTTCCTCTTCTTCACCGGTATAAGGGTCTTTAAACTGATAGCGCAAGCGCACACCCGACTCCACCTTATTTACATTCTGACCTCCGGCACCACCCGAACGGAAAGTATCCCAGGAAATACGTGCCTGCTCGATATTCACTTCGATACTGTCGTCAACCAACGGAGTGACAAAAACCGAAGCAAAAGAGGTCATTCGTTTTCCTTGTGCATTATATGGAGAAACACGCACCAGACGATGTACCCCATTCTCCCCTTTCAAATAGCCGTAGGCATAATCGCCCTCTATCTGGATGGTACAGGTCTTGATACCTGCCTCATCACCTTCCTGCAAAGTAGAAATAGTGGCCTTATAGCCATTCGTTTCGGCATAGCGCAGATACATACGCATCAGCATGGACGCCCAATCCTGACTCTCCGTACCACCGGCACCGGAATTTATCTTCAGAACACAACTCATCTGATCGGCCTCACCGCGAAGCATGTTTTTCAGCTCCAGATTCTCAACCGCTTCCAATGCTTTGGCATATCCTTCGTCCACCTCCGCCTCGGTGACAAGATCGTCTTTATAGAAATCGAAAGCCAGTTCCAGTTCATCACTCAGTGTCCTGACATGATTATAACCCTCAATCCATTTCTGAAGATCTTTCACCTTCTTCATTTGCGCTTCGGCACGCTTCTGGTCATCCCAGAAACCCGGAGCTTGTGTCCTTAATTGTTCTTCTTCGACCTGAATTTTCTTCCCGTCGATGTCAAAGATACCTCCTCAGCGCATCAGTGCGCTCTTTCACGTCTTTAAGCTGTTCAATAGTAATCATTTCGATTTATAATTTAGCGATTTACAATTTACGATTGAAGTTACTTTATCCAATCATTTTATTAGTCTCAAGGGTGCAAAGATAAACAAAATTCTGCTACCTTTGCTTTCATAACTAAATTGTTATCATTATATGAATAAACTACTAAAATTATCCTGCCTGTCGCTATTTCTTCTGATGGCGGCAAGTGTAAGCAGCGCTTCTCTCAAAGATTACCGCTACGAGACAGTGTCCAACGATCCGTTGAAAGCACGTATTTACACACTTGACAATGGGCTGAAGGTCTATATGACCGTCAACAAAGAACAACCACGCATACAGACGTATATCGCCGTACGTGTAGGTGGTAAAAATGACCCTGCCGAAACCACCGGGCTGGCTCACTATTTTGAACACTTGATGTTCAAAGGAACCAAAAAGTTCGGAACACAAAACTATGAAGCCGAAAAACTGTTGCTGGACCAGATCGAGCAACAATTCGAAATATACCGGAAAACCACCGATGAAGCAGAGCGCACCGCCATTTACCATAAGATAGACAGCCTGTCGTACGAAGCTTCCAAACTGGCCATCCCCAACGAATATGACAAGCTGATGGCTGCCATCGGTGCTACCGGTACCAATGCTTATACCTCTTTCGACCAGACGGTTTATGAAGACGACATTCCTTCTAACCAGATAGACAACTGGGCAAAAATACAGGCAGACCGTTTTGAGAATTGCGTCATCCGTGGATTCCACACAGAACTGGAAACGGTATACGAAGAGAAAAACATGTCGCTGACCAAAGATCCGCGCAAGGTATACGAAACAGTGCTTTCTTCCCTTTTCCCACATCATCCTTACGGCACCCAGACCGTATTGGGAACACAGGAAGATTTGAAAAACCCTTCCATCACCAATATCAAAAATTATCACAAGGTATGGTATGTGCCCAATAACATGGCTATCTGCCTTTCGGGCGACTTCGATCCGGATGAAATGATCGCTACCATCGATAAGTACTTCGGTCATTTGAAGCCCAACAAGAACTTGCCGAAATTAAACCTGCCGAAAGAGACGCCGATCACGGCGCCGATCGTGCGAGAAGTACTGGGACCGGATGCCGAAAGCCTGACATTAGCATGGAGATTTCCGGGAGCCGCCAGCAAAGAATTTGAAACGCTGCAAGTGGTATCGCAGATTCTGTATAATGGCAAAGCCGGACTTATCGACCTCGACCTCAACCAGCAACAGAAAGTATTGCAGGCTTACGGTTATCCGTTAGACATGGCAGACTATTCAGCACTGATGTTACAGGGACGTCCCAAACAGGGACAGACATTAGACGATGTAAAAAATCTGTTACTTGAAGAGATCAGCAAACTTCGCGCCGGAGATTTTGACGAAAAGATGCTACAAGCCAACATTAACAACTTCAAGCTCTATGAGATGCAGAGGTTAGAGAGTAATGAAGGACGTGCAGACATGTTTGTGAATGCTTTTGTCAACGGTGCCAAATGGGAAGACGAAGTAACCGCCATCGACCGTATGGCAAAACTGACCAAAGCCGACGTCGTCGCTTTTGCCAATAAATATCTGACGGATCAGAATTATGCCGCTATTTACAAAAAGCAAGGGCAAGATCCTAACGAGAAGAAAATGACCAAACCGTCTATCACACCGATCGTAATGAATCG
>ENA-UPXC01003371-UPXC01003371.1-human-gut-metagenome-genome-assembly--contig:-NODE-3371-length-16697-cov-4.054392_pt1 | contig 16697 bp, 16 predicted proteins | sample MGYA00250047_ERZ773371 | MGnify/ENA primary metagenome ERZ773371 (study PRJEB29103, sample SAMN06111975) | human gut metagenome | biome: human gut; feature: ankylosing spondylitis patient; material... | reverse complement strand
TTTTTCAAGCAGAAGACGGCATACGAGATTGTTGACTGTGACTGGAGTTCAGACGTGTGCTCTTCCGATCTGCAAGGATTGCTGCACATGCGCGCCGCCTGTGTTTCAAATCATGCAGAAATGCAGCATTGACACCGCGCTTCTTTTGATGCATGATAGTATTATAACTAACAAATCAACTGTATTTTCAGAAAGGGGCACCATATCTTTGAACCAGATTGACATCGAGCGCACGCTCACGACGCAGTTTTCCCGTTCCCTGTTGGCGCCGTTTTCCCGCGCCTTACGCGAATACCGCATGATTTCCTCCGGCGACCGCGTTGCGGTCTGCATCTCGGGCGGCAAGGATTCCATGCTGCTTGCAAAGCTGCTGCAAAACTGCCAGCGCCATATGGACTTCTCGCTTGTTTACCTCGCCATGGACCCCGGCTATGCCCCGGAAAACCGCGCCCACATCGAGGAGAACGCCCGCACCCTCGGTCTGCCGGTCGAATTCTTTGAAACCAACGTCCTGCGTGTTGCCGCCAACCATGCGTCCGCACACCCCTGCTTCCTATGTGCCAAAATGCGGCGCGGTCATCTGTATGCCGAAGCACAGAAGCGCGGCTGCAATAAAATCGCGCTCGGGCATCATTACGATGACGCCATCGAGACCGTGCTCATGGGGCTGCTGTACGGCGGTCAGGTGCAGGCCATGCTGCCCCGCCTGCAAAGCAAAAACTATCCGGGCATGGAACTCATCCGCCCGCTCTGCATGGTGCGGGAACATGCAGTCTCCGCATGGGCGGCTGCCTGCGGACTCACCTTCCTCCCCTGCGGCTGTCCCGCTTCGGAACGAAAAGAGGAAACCAAGCGCGCAGAAATCAAGGCGCTCATTGCCGCACTCGCGGCGGACAACCCGCAGGTAGAAGCCAACATCCTGAATGCCGTCAAAAATATCAACACCGAAAAGGTGCTCGGCTGGAAAGATGCATCCGGTCAAAAACATTCTTTTCTTGACAAATTTTCCGACCATCTTTCCATTTAAATGTTCTTTCATGATAAATAAATTGCGTTTTCACTTGTAAATTTTTGTGGTACGCGATATAATGAAAACAGGACATCCGATTTCAGCAGATGCCCTTCGCCCACCGCATTCGGATATTTTCGCTGCGCCGGTCGCACAGAGGCAGCACCCTCTGACCGCGGAATCCATCAGCCGCAGCGCCGCCATTCTGTCATGTGAGGAGAAGGATTATTATGGCAAACAATGTTTCCGTTGCGGAAGATTCCAACCAGTCCAGAAGCGGTTCTCTGGCTGGCACGGAAAACAATTTCAAGAAGGCAATCACCGAACTGTTGGTGCTTTTCCTGCTCAATGAGCGCGAGATGTACATCAACGAAATCACCGCGGAATTATTCCGCCGCAGCGAAGAGCAGTTTCAAATTGTATTCCCCTACGCCGTCATTTACCGGATGGTGCGTTTTGGCTACATCAGTGAAACCCGCAAACAAAAGGCGCCGGACGGACGGCTGCGCCAATATTACGGCATCACCGCCGAAGGCGCGGCGTATCTTCAGGAACTGCTCGAATTTTACAACCGTTTTTCGGGCGGCGTTGAAAAAATTCTTGCAAGCAGACCCGCATCCCCCGCAGAATCGTAATCCCCATCCATAGAAAAAACGCAAGGCAGATGCCTTGCGTTTTTTTAGATTTGCCTGCGGTATTTGCCCCATTTCCGCGCCCCCATCAGCGCAGTAATCAGCGCAAACACCGAAAATCCCAGCCATACATAAATCGCCGCCTGCCAACCGCAGACGTCTGCCACCTTGCCGATGCCGTAAGAGGACAGCGCAGACCCCAGATACGCCGAGCAGTTGAGCACACCGGTCACCGAAGATGCGCGCCCAATCGCGCCGAAATGAATCGGGATCAGGTTAATCAGCATGATATTGGAGCCAACCATGCAGGTGGACGCCACAATCATCATCGTGAGCGAGCCGACCGCGCTCGTATTGCACAGCACCGCCAATGCCGCGAGCGAAAAAATCGTTACCACAAAAAATGCGGCAGAGCCGTTCAGTTCATTCTGAATCCAGCGCTTGCCGATTGCCTTGGTCAGCACCACACCCGTAATATTGACAAGCGGCAGCAAAATGGCAAGCGCGGTCGAAAGCGATGCGCCGAAATGGAAATTCTCGGTCATAAATGTGGGAACCCACGACTGGATGCCGTCGCGCAGCATGCCATGCGTCACCGCGCCGACCACGGCGTACAGCACGCCCGATACAATCAGCACCTGCATCAGTGAGCCGCCGCTTGCCTGCTCCTGCGCGGTCAGGGTGATGTGCTCAAGCTGTCCGTGCGCCTCGATTTCCCGTTCATACCAACCCATGCGGCGCAGCCAATAAAACGCCGCACCCACCATCAGCACGCCCGACAGCAAAAACACCGACCGCCAGCCCAGCGTATGCAGCGCGATTGCCGCAAACAGGTAGGTAATGACGGTTGCAAGCGGATAGGTTGCCGCCGCATTGGAACACGCGCGCTTGCGGTAGGCGGGCGGCAGCACCTCGGAAAACACCTTAAAGACCGGCGACCAGATCAGCGACTGGAATACGCCGTTTGCCGACCACAGCACGAGCATCATACGGTAGTCTGCGGTCAGCCCCATCCCAATATTGAGCACCGCGGAGCCGAATACGCCGGTAAACACCATCTTTTTCGGCGGAATCCGGTCGCCCAGGAAGCCGGAGAAAAACTGGCATACCCCGTAAACCGCGAACAGCGCCGTGCCGATCAGTCCCGCCTGCGCCTTGGTAAACCCCTCGTCCAGAATCAGTTCCACGGTCACGGCGGCATAGCTCATCCGCCCAAATAAGCCGATGATATAGGTCATTGCACACAAAAGAAACAGCCGCGTCGCATACATTTCCGGACAAACCCGGCGTGTGGTTTCGCTGCACGCGGCGGTTGTGGTGGACTGCATGAAGATTTCCCCCTTATTTTACCCATTTTCACACGGTTTTGATTGTAGCACTCTGCCGCCGGCTTTGCAAGCACCCGGCGGCAAACTGGAGTTTTGCCCGAAAACAGTTGTCGTTTGTGAATTTTTTTGATATACTTGACCCAGTACCCTGAAAGGACGTGTACCCGATGGACGAAAAAGAACGCCAGACCATAGAAGAGACTGAAGAGCATGCTCTGGTATCCACCGAAGAGGAAACCGAAATTTCTGAAGATGTACCTGCCGAAGAAGAGGCTTCCGAATACGCTTCTCCGGAAGAACCGCAGGAGGAAAAGCGCCTGTATTTCGGCCGCTTTACCCCCGGCGTGTGGCACGGCGGCGTCCTCGGCATTGCGCTCAGCTACATTATGATGGGGCTGCTCGGCATGCTGGACAACAAGTTTTCGCTCGGCATCCGGAAATGGCTGGAGGACCCGATCATCAAGTACGGCATGATTATCCTGCTGTGCTACGGTCTTGGCAAGCTTGGCGGACACCTCGAAAAGAAGCGCGAACAAGCGGAAAACTGACAAAAATCCCTGCCATACGGCAGGGATTTTTCATAGAAAAAAATTTGGGCGTATGTCCGGTTTCAAAGACATACGCCCCCTGTGGATTTGAGAATTACTTTCCGAGATGCTTGCGGCGAAGCGCACCCGCCGGCACATAACCATGGTTCATTGCGTTGCAGGAATAGCTCAGTTCGCAAAGCTGTTCAAAATAAGATTTCTTATTTATTGTTATTTCCTCCTATGAAATGCGCGGATGCGCGCGTTCGGTCTGATTTCTGATTACGCTTTTATTATAGTCGGTTTCGGCAAAAATGCAAGCTGTTTTATAGTCAATTTATAAGAAATCCATTCATATTTTTGTGCATATTATATAATATCTTTCTGTTTTATCTGCAAATCCCCCTCGTATCATTTTTCAGTTTTTTTGTTGTTTTTATATGCTCGTTTTTGCGGTGCAGCCCACCTCCCGCCCCGTTCCCCCTGATATTTTCCGCGCTGCCCTGAAATAGTTCTGTCCGAAATGCACAGACTATGCTATAATAATTGCAACTGTACATTTTAAAGGAGTTGTTAACCATGGGTTGCTCGCATAACTGCGATTCCTGCTCGGGCGGCTGCGGTACGCCGGAAAGCCTACTCGTGAAGCCCAACGAACTGTCCACCATCCGAAAGGTCATTGGCGTCATCTCGGGCAAGGGCGGCGTCGGCAAGAGCCTTGCCACCTCGATGCTCGCGGTATCCATGAACCGCCGCGGCTATCATACCGCGATTTTAGACGCCGACATCACCGGTCCCTCCATCCCGAAGGCGTTCGGCATGTCCGGCAAGCTGGAGGGCTGCGCGGAGGGCATCCTGCCCAAGACCTCGGAGACCGGCATCGACATGATCTCCATCAATTTCCTTCTTGACCATGCAGATGACCCGGTCATCTACCGCGGCCCCATCATCGCGGAAACGGTCAAGCAGTTCTGGTCGGACGTCATCTGGCAGGATGTAGACTTTATGTTTGTAGACATGCCGCCCGGCACCGGCGACGTGCCGCTGACCGTATTCCAGTCCATTCCGGTAGACGGCATCATCATCCTGACCTCCCCGCAGGATCTGGTTTCCATGATTGTCGGCAAGGCGGTCAACATGGCGAAAATGATGAACATCCCGATTCTCGGCGTCATCGAAAACTACAGCTACCTTGCCTGCCCGGACTGCGGCAAGAAGATCGAGGTCTTCGGCAAGAGCAAGCTGGATGAAGTCGCTGCACAGTATGAAATCCCGGTCTTGGCGCGTCTGCCGCTCGACCCGAATCTTGCCGCTGCGGTCGATCGCGGCGCCATTGAGGATGCCAAGCTGCCTGAAGAACTTCAGGGCGCTATGAAGGCTCTCGAAGCCATGCTGTAAGGGGAAGTTGCCATGAAAATTGCAATCGCGCACCAGAACGGTCAGGTCGCAGACGGAAACGCCTGCACCGAATACCTGATCGTTACGGTGGAAAACGGCCAGCCCACCGGCAAGGAGCTGGCGCATGCATCCGGTACCGGTTCTACCGCCATGCTGACCTTTCTCGGCATGATGCAGGTCGATGTGCTGATCTGCGGCGCGCTCGGCGTTTCCATGCGCAATGCGCTCGAAATGATCGGCATTCTGCTCGTTCCCGGCGTAACCGGTCCCGCAGAAGAGGCGGCTGCCAAATTCATCGTCGGCGAAAAGCAGGGCGACCCCAGTATTTTGGAGGTCTGCCGCGAAGAAGACCCGGACGACCCAATGGCATGCATGCACGACTGCTCCAAGTGCGCAGGCTGCGGTCCGGTGCATGTGCCGGAAGAGGCGCTCAAAAACCTGCCGAAAATCTAAAACCCGTTTTTGTTCATAAAAATCCCACGTATCCGCGGATACGTGGGATTTTTCACTCTGTAATTTTTGTGCCGCAGCCGATACAGAATTTTGCACCGGCCGGATTGCGCATGCCGCAGGACGGGCAGAACAATCCCTGCGGAGCGGACGGCTGCACCCCGAGCAGCTGCTGCTCTTCCCTGCGCACCTGCTCCATGCGGCGGTTTTGCTCCATAATTCCCTGCTCACACGCGGAAATCTCGCCGCAGACCGCTTCGATGCGCTCCTGATCGAGGGTTCCCGCCTTCCACATTTCGTACAGTTCGCTGCCGAGCTGCGCTGTAAGCGCCGTCTGCTGGCGCTGTAAGTTCTGAATCTGCGCCTTAATCCGGCTCATTTCAACCATGGATTCCGATTTGACGCTCACAGTCGCAATGCCGCGGTCAAACGTATTTTTCAGCTTTTCGAGCATTCTGCAACATCCCTCTCGTTCCACATTTTGCGGGAAACCCCGCGTTTCCCACCGTTCTTTTCCCATATCATAGCATGATTCTGACCGATATGCAAACAGTTCCCACAAATCGCGCCCGATGAAAGTTGACAATTTGGTCAAAATCCGCCCCAAATACTTCCCTCATGGTTTCCAGTTTGCTATAATAAGTGTATCTCAGATTGCGAGGGAGGTCACATGCATGCTCACCGCCGAAGGACTGACCAAACGCTATCACGGCGTCACGGTGCTGCACCCCGCGGGGCTGACGCTTGCCGCCGGGGAGGCGGTCGGGGTGGCGGGTGCAAACGGCTCGGGCAAATCCACCCTGCTTGCCATTCTCGCCCAAGCCATCCCGCCGGACAGCGGCACGATCTGCGAGGACGGCGTTCCGGTGCTGGGCAGCCGCCGCTTTCTGCGGCAGCATGTCGGCTATGTGCCGCAGACCGATTGCCTGGTTCCCGAGCTGACCGTTGCACAGCAGCTCTCGTGCTGGCAGATGTGCACCGGACGTCCCTGCCGGGATGACGCCGCGCTGATGGACCTGCTCGACCTGCACGCGCTGCTGCACAAGCCGATTTCCAAGCTTTCCGGCGGCATGCGCAAACGGGTCAGCTTTGCGCTCGCGCTCGCGGGTACCCCGCGCTATCTGATGATGGACGAAGCCTTTGCCGCGCTCGATCAGGACTACCGCAGCCGTCTGGAGGACTGGCTGCGCGCCTACATCGCGCACGGCGGCGCGCTGCTATGGTGCAGCCACGAATCCGAAGAACTGCGCCGCCTATGCAGCCGGGTTCTCACGCTGCAAAACGGCTATATCCGTAACGACGGTCATGTAATCCACCCGGATTGTTGACATACCTCCGGATTTACGGCGGAACCATTTGCCGCAGCTCCGGATGCAAACCCTGAAAAGAGGAGGAAATTCTATGTTCTGTCCAAATTGCGGCGCACAGCTGCCTGATGATGCAAAGTTCTGCGGTCAATGCGGCGCCAACGTGCCAGATGCCGTACAGCCGCCGGAATCCCCCGCCGAAACCGCCCCCGTGCAGCCTGCACCGGCGGAACCCGTAGCTGCGGAACCCGTGACCGAACCGCAGCCCTCTGCTTCCATCCCCGGTCCCGTTCCGGAAGAACCAATCTTAACCGGCCGCAAACACAGCGCCGGCATCGTTATCGGGCTGATTGCGGCTGCGGTCGCGGTTATTGCAGCGTTCGTGATCTTTGTGGTGCCTATGGTCATGCAGTCGCTCAGCCCCAAAGCCTATCTGTCCGCATGCGCAGCCAATACGATGTCCGCCTATGCCAAAGAGCTTGATGCTGCCGGCAAAAAAATCGGCATCCAGCCGCTTTACGACGCAGCCAAATCGAGCCGCATGGAATCCAGCATGTCTGCGCAGCTCCAGTCTGTTCCCGGCACATCGGACGACAACCCGCTCTCGGGCGCAGGCTTCCGCATGAACGCCATGATCGACCTCAAAGGACGGGAAGCCGCCTATGAAACCGCGCTCCAATATGGCTCTGCGACGCTCGGCTCCGCGCAGGTCTACCTGAAAGATGACCTGATCGCCCTCGGCTCTCCGGAATTCACCGGCGGCAAGTTCTATGGTGTCCATACCGAAACGCTGGGCGCCGACATCCTTTCCTCGGACTGGGGCGCTATGGCAGACGTTCCGGAAACGCTCCGCTTCAATTATTTCGACACGCTTGACATGTACATGAACCCCAAAGACTGGCTGAGCGCCAAGACTTATGCAGCGCTTGCCAAGGAATCCGCCGAACTGCTGGACGACGCCGAAATTGAAAAATCCGGCGAATCCAACCAGACCGTCAACGGGGAAACCGAAAAACTCAAAATGTATACGGTTTATCTGGACGGGGACGATGTCGCCGAGTATATCACCAATTGCACCCGGCTTGTGCTGAACGACGAGCAGCTGCCGGCTGCGCTCGAGCCGATGTTTCTCGCCGCCGCTGCCGAAGCGTCCATGACACCGGATGAACTGTTTGCCCAAATGAAGGAAGAAATCCTCTTCCAGCTGGATGCAGACCAGCTGGAAGCCAGCCTGCCCGAAACCCTGACCCTCGAACTGGGCACGCGCGGCAAGCAGATTGCATCCGCTGAACTGAAATTCCGCATGTATGAGGACCGCATTTCTGTCGGCGCAGAGCTGGGCACCAAGGATTCGCTCATCGATGCGCTGACCATCACCATCCGGAACGGCGACGAGCGCATGTCCCTGTCCTCCAGAGGCAGCCACATGCCAAAGGACGGCAAGTTTACCGACACCACCTCGCTGATGATGAACACCGAAACGCTCTTCCAGATGAATACCTCGCTCGACACCAAGGCGAAGTCTGACAACTTCTCGTTCCTGCTCACCATGCCGGGCGCTTATGACATCATGAGCCTCGATGCCTCCGGCTCTGTGGCGGTCGATTCCAACAAGCTGACCGCGGACCTCAGCCGCGTGGCAATGACGGTTGACGGCGAAACGCTCGCATTCTCGGCAGAATATGCATTCGGCAAGGGTGCAGGTCCCGCTTTCTCCGGCGCGGACGCGCAAATCATAACCGATATGAGCGAAAGCGACCTCGAAGACCTGATGTATGACATCGAGGGCAACGCGCAGGATGCCCTATCCCGCTTTTTGCAGTCCTCTCCTGAGCTGACGTCTGCCCAGTTCTGATGCGCCAGTTTTTCAGCGGATTTCGGCTTTCCCTGCATCTTATCCGCCGCAGATTCGCGCTGCTGCTTGCGGCTGCCCTCCTGTTCGCGCTCGTCGGGCAGGCGGCAGCCGCAAGCCTTGCCGATGCTTTCTCCGAAAATGGGCGCGGTCTGACCGGACTGCGCATCGCGCTGTCCGGTTCCGGCGCTGCCGAAGCTGCCGCCCTCGCCGGACAGATGCAGGATGTGCGCGCCTACTGTACCTTTGACGCCATGGACGAAGCCTCCGCGCGGGCGCAGCTGACCGCCGGAAAAGTCTCCGCAGTGCTTCTCATTCCGGACGGCTTTCTCTCAAGCATCTATTCCGGGGAAAATGCAGCGCCCACCCTGCTGCTGGACGAGCGCCGCCCGCTGGAGGGATATCTCGCGCGCTGGGCGGGCAGCTGTGCCATCAGCATGCTGATGGATGCGCAGGCAGGGGTAACCGCTGTGCTGGATGCACGCGCCGAACGCAAGCAAGCCGGCGCGCCGCTTGAAAAATCCAAAAAGAAAATCACCCGGGAAATCAATCTGCGTTATATTCAGCAGGCGCTCGGCCGCAGCGACCTGATGCGCACCGAAACCCTTTCCCCCACAGGTGCGCTCGAACCGGGCGACCATTACGCGCTTTCGGCGCTCTCCTATCTCATCCTGCTTGCAGGCGCGGTGTTCTTCCCCTTGTTTGATGAACGTGCACGGCGCGGCTTTCTGCGCCGTCTGCAAAGCGCGGGCAGGTCGCTGCTGCCGCTGCGTTTGTCCGCACTGACCCTGTGTGCCGGACTTTCCGCCCTGCTGCTTGGCGTGCCGCTTGCCGCGCTTGCAGCGGGTTATTTTCCGTTTTCCGGCGTCCTTGCCGGAGCGGTATTTGCATCCGGTCTTGCCGGCGCCTGTGCCGCAGCCTGCGGACGTGCGGACAGCACGGCGCTGACCCTCTTTCTCCTTTCCACCGGATTTCTTATCGCGGGCGGCGGTCTGCTGCCTCCCGCCCTGCTCCCCGCGCCGCTGCGCATCCTGCTGCCGTATAGTCCGGTGCGCATGCTTACGCTCGCCTTGTCCCCGGCGCGCGGCTATGACGCGCCCGCATACGCCATCCCCGCGCTCACGCTTACCGGTGCGGCGCTTTGGGGTATCTCACTGCTGTTTGCCGCGCGGCGGCACCAAAAGGAAACCCTATGAACACTTTATTGGGATGTTTTTCACTCGGTCTTGCGCGTCTTTCCCGCCGCGCAGGGCTGCTGCTCGTCCTGCTGCCGCTGGTCATCCTGACCGGCGGGCTGCTGTTTCCCGCAGACCGAAGTGACCAGCCGCTCGAAGCCGGGGTCTGTCTGCCGGAACATTCTCCCGGCGCGCAGGCGCTTTTCCGCGCGCTTTCCGAAACCGACCCCGCATTTGTGGTCTTTCATGAATCCTCCGAAGAAACCATCCGCAGCGAAGTCGCCGCCGGCAGATGGGAATGCGGCTTTATCCTGCACGAGGATTTTGAAACCCGTTATCCGGCGCAATACCCCGGCAAGCTTGCAACTATGGTGCGCTCGCGCGGCGGCACGCTGTCCCCCCTGCTCGGGGAGGCGTTCTCTGCCGCGCTCTACCATGCGCGCGCGCCCTATCTCGCGGCGGATTATGCCGCCAAGAACGGTCTTGCCTCCGATGAATCGCTGGATGCACTGACCGAACAAGTTGCCGCAGGGCCCGCGCACCGCATGGCGCTTACCGTCCAAGCTGTAGACGGTACGGTGCAGTCTGCGCCTTCCCTCGCGCGTTCCACTGCACGCGCATTTTGCCGCGGTCTGATTGCAGTTGCGCTGTTTCTCTATGCGCTGCTGCTTGCCGCTGACCTCAGTGCCTGCATGTCCGAGGGATGGTTTACCCGCACCGCGGCGCTGACCGGCAGGCTCCCGCTGCTCTGCGGTCTTGCCGCGGCGCAGATGGGCGCGGCTATGGCGTCCGCACTGATTGCGTTCGGGCTGGGCGCATGGTTTTTCGGCGGCGCGGATGCGACCGGTTTTGCAGCGATTGTGCTGTATGCTCTGATGCTGACAGGTCTTGCGCTCACCCTCGCGCAGCTTCCCGCCGCACACGGCTGGCTGACTGCACTGCTGCCCTTCGTCCCCGCGGTCTGTCTGGTGCTCTGCCCCATCCTGTTCGATGCCGGACAGTTTTTCCCGCCCGCAGCGCCGGTTTCCGCCATGTTGCCCCCCACATGGCTGCTGCACGCGATGGATGGGCACTCCATGATTTTTCTGCCCGCCGCCGCAGCCTTTTTCACCCTCGCGGCTGCGGTCCTCTCCCGACAAAAGCTCCCCCTAAACTAGGGGGTATATGGAATCCATGAACCCGTTTCATGGACTCCATGTATCCCCATGCAGAAAGGAAGATTTTTATGTTTTGTATCCACTGCGGCGCACAGCTGCCGGAGGGCACACGGTTCTGCACCAAATGCGGAAAACCGGTCAAGCAGCCTTCCGCGCAGGCTCCTCAGGACGATTTCCCGGATTTTGAAAATCTCGCATCGCAGGAAGTGTCCTCTCCCCCGCCGCCGGAATTCAATCCGCCGCCGCGCGGTCCCGTGCAGCAAACGCCGGAACAGCCGACCATCAAGGAGCATATCGCGCCCCCTCCGCGGTATGACGATCTGGGCTCCACCCCGCCGCCGGCATCTCCGTCCCCCCGCAAACCGGCGTCGGTTCCGCTTCCGATGATTGCGGTCGCCGCGCTCATCATTGTCGCCATTGTCGCTGCGCTGGTGATTTTTCAGCCGTGGAAACTGCTTGCAAGCAATCCGTCGCCCTCCCCTGTCCCCCATGCGTCCACCGGTTCGCAGAGCAATCTGCACGGAGCCGCCATTCCCGGCAAGTCCGCCGATGAGGACGAACTTGCATTCTCGTGGAGCAGCTTCAACGGTGCATGGCAGGCGGGCGGCGTCATTTTCGAGCTGCTCACCGAGGACGGTGAACTCAATGTCACCATGCAGCAGGACGGAAAATCCTACTGGGATTCGGCAGAACTGGACGAGGATACCGATACCGTAGACGTCGATCTGGGCGGCACCGAGGTGCGCATCAAGCCGCGCGGCAGCAAAATCCTGCGCATCGTCATCGACGGCGAACGCTTTGAAGCCGAGCGCTATAAGGGTGCGCTCGCTCCCTCCGGCAATGAGCCGCCCAAGTCGCTGCCCGAAACGCAGGACGGGGAATATCTCTATTACTCCCCCTCGACCGGCACCCGCTCGGCAGGCGGTGCGCTTCCGGATGACGACGATCTGCATTTCTGGCCGCTCGACCGCTTTGCAATCTCCGCGACCGACCTCGACCGGCTGACGCAGGACGAAATCGATATCATCCGCAACGAAGCGTTTGCCCGCCATGGCTACGTGTTCACCACCGACGCATGGATTGAATTTTTTGAAGAATACGACTGGTATCATCCTGACCCGTCTTTCACCGAAGACCGCTTTTCCAAGCTCGAAAAGCAAAATATTGATACCATTGTACTGTATGAAAAGGAGAAAGGATGGATGTGACCGGAATTTTCGCACTTTTTCTGTCGTTCCTGCTGATCGGCTGCGGCACGGATCTCCCGCCGTCAGACAGTTTGGGTTCCTTTTCTGATGCGCTGCCGCCCGCGGTTTCCGACACTTCGGAGCCTGTGCCGCAGCCCGGCGCGCTCTCCGGCATGATTGTATGCCTCGACCCCGGACATGGCGTGACAACCGCTTCCAAACAGGAGGCGGTTTCTCCCTTGTCTGATGAAACCAAACCCGCCTATGTGTCGGGTGCATCGGGCAGGCAAATCAGCGAATCCGAACTGAACCTTCAGGCAGCTTTCCGTCTGCGCGACCGGCTGGAATCCATGGGTGCGACCGTCATTTTGACCCGGGAAACCGTAGAAGCCACGGTTTCCAACATCGAGCGCGCCCAGATTGCCAACGATGCTGGCGCGGATGTGTGCATCCGCATCCATGCGGACGGTATCGACAACCCCAGTGTGCACGGCGTATCCGTACTCATCCCAACGGGCAAGCTGCTCGGCACACCGTCCATCGAAGCGCCGAGCGCCGCGCTCGGCGAGCTGATGGTGAACGCAGTTGCGGCACAGACCGGCGCGAAAAACCGCGGTACCACCGAACGCAGTGACCTGACCGGCTTCAACTGGTCCGAGGTACCGTGCGTACTGCTTGAAATGGGTTTTTTAAGCAATCCCGATGAAGAAACCGCGATGATGGACCCCGCCTATCAGGACCAAATCGCCGCAGGCGTTGCCGAAGCGCTGACACAGTGGCGCGCGGGATGATTTCCCCTTTTCTATTTCGATTCCCGAGGTGTATTCCCCATGTTTGACAAATTAGATGCCGCAGTCAGCCGCTTTGAAGAGCTGGAAGCGCGGCTGTCCATGCCGGGGCTTTACGATGACCCGGCAGCCGCGGCAAAGCTGCTCCGCGAACGCGGCGATTTGGAGCCCATCGTAACCGCCTACCGCTCATACCAAGACGCGCAGGCGCTGCGCAAGGAAGCCGAGGACATGCTCGCAGACCCCGATCTGCGCGAACTGGCGCAGGAAGAACTGGCGCAGGCAAAAGCCGACCTGACCCGGCTTGAAGAAGAACTGAAAATCCTCATGCTGCCCAAAGACCCGAACGACGATAAAAACATCATCATCGAAATCCGCGGCGGCGCGGGCGGCGAAGAATCCGCCCTGTTTGCCCATTCGCTCTACCGTATGTACGCCATGTACGCCGAAAAGCGCGGATGGACGGTCGAGCAGCTCAGCATCAATGAAACCGAACTCGGCGGCTGTAAAGAAGTCGTGTTCCAGATTGCAGGAGATCATGTGTACTCGCGCATGAAGTTTGAATCCGGTGTGCACCGCGTTCAGCGCGTGCCCGAAACCGAAAGCCAGGGGCGCGTACACACCTCGACCGTTACGGTCGCGGTCATGCCCGAAGCCGAGGAAATCGACTTCTCCATCGACCCTAAGGACCTGCGCATCGACACATTCCGCTCGTCCGGCGCCGGCGGTCAGCACATCAACAAAACGTCCTCCGCCATCCGCATCACCCATATCCCGACGAACACGGTTGTGGAGTGTCAGGACGAGCGCAGCCAACACAAAAATAAGGACAAGGCCATGCGCGTACTGCGTACTCGCCTGTATGAAGCCGAACTTGAAAAGCAAAGCGCTGCCATTGCGGCAGACCGCCGCAGTCAGGTCGGCACCGGCGACCGCGCCGAGCGTATCCGCACCTACAACTTCCCGGAAAACCGCGTCAGCGATCACCGCATCAAACTGACGCTGTACAAACTCGGGCAGTTCATGGACGGCGACCTTGACGATGTCCTCGACGCGCTCATCACCGCCGATACCGCCGAAAAGCTCAAGGCGCAGGCAGATTAAAACGCTTCCTCCCTATCATGTTGCAGCCACAGAAAACGCGCCCCAAACCGGGCGCTTTTCTTTTGCTTTCCGAATGTAATATTTCACTTTGCCCGATTGACTTGTCCAGATTCGGCAAACCCGATATAATTCTAGGTAGAAATAAACCGATGAGGAGGATTTTTCATGAAAAAGTACCTTCTGTCGATCTTTTTTGCCGCAATTTCCCTGACGCTGTCCGCTGCTGCGGTCGATCTGTTCCCGGTGGAACTGACCTCCGCAGACGGCTGCACCAGCTGGGGCTACATGGATGAAAGCGGCACGCAGGTCATCCCCTATCAGTATGCCTCCGCCTCGGCATTTACCGAGGATGGGCTGGCGACCGTCACGGACGACAACGGATATCTGGCTGTGATCGACGAAACCGGCGAGGAAATCGTGCCGATGCGCGCCGCGCCCGCCGCCGTAGAATACGAAAATGACACCATTGCGTTTCGCTATGAAAACGAAACCGTATACTTCAATCAGCAGGGCGAATCCCTCGGCACCTTTCCGGGCGCCGCCGGCTTCTTCTCCGAGGAGGGGCTGCTTGCCGCAAAATCAGAAAACGGCGCGTGGGGATATGTTGCCCGCGACGGCAGTCAGGCGCTCGCCCCGGTTTATTTGCAGGCCGGCCGGTTTTCGGGCGGCTATGCCGTAGTGGAGCTTTCCGACAGCCACACCTATGCAGTCATTGATACCGAAGGGAATCCGACCCTTCTTCCCGCGGGGGGAACTCCCAAATATATGGAAGTCTATGACGGCAAACTGGTAGTCATGGAAAGCGGAAACCGTTCGGCGCTCTTTTCTCTGGAAACCGGAACGCTGCTGAGCGACTATATCTATCAGGACATTTCCCCGTTCCGCGACGGCTACGCCATGATGCGCCTCAACAACCGCTGGGGCATCATGAACCTGAACGGCGTAACCACGCTGCCGTTCCAGTATAACTACCTCTCCTACATGGGCGAGGGCGTATACGCGGCGCGTGCCGACGACGGCTACGTTTCGGCGCTCGACGCCAACGGAAACCTCATCTACCGCACCGATTTGTACGTGGGCGGCTTTGACGCCATCGAGCATGGCATCTCATGGCATGGCACCATGGACAACGGCATCATCTTCTTTTCGTGTGTGGGCGGCTATATCACCAAGCTTGCCAACGCGGAAACGCCGGTCATCCTGACCGATAACGTCGCGCTCGTGACCATCGGCGGCAAGCGGCAATACATCCGGCTGAGCGACCGCACCAGCCTGTATTCGCCCGAGCGCACCTACGACATGGAATATTTCCGCGTCACGACAACAAGCTATGAAAAATATCTCGGCATGAAAAACGGCGCCGAATACGGCTGGTCGCTGACCTATCCGGTCATTTCCGGCCTGGCAGACAAAAACGTGCAGTCCACCGTGAACAGCGCCATCGAAAACTTCTTCTTGCAGGGTCCCTCGGTTCCGGCGCAGCGCGAAGCGCTCTCAGGCAGCTATGGTCTGGCAGTCAAGGGGCGGCTGCTCATCGTCTGGGCAGACTGCATCAGCGGGACCGGTCTGGGCGCTTCGGTCTGGAACGACAATATCACGCTGGACCTCGCCACCGGCGAGCGCTATTCTATCATCCGCGACCTCTTTCAGCGGGATTATCTGGATGTTGTGACCGAATACCTGCCCGAAAATGTACCCTACTATATGTTCTCCTATCCGCGCATCACGGATAACGGGATTTCATTCTTTCTCAATACCCCGAGTGATTCCGCAAGCCATGCACCATCCTCGAAGGAATACACCATCCCCCTGTCCGCACTGGATGCAGTCATCGACAAGGACAGCGCATGCTGGCACGCCCTGAACGGCTCTGCCATCGGGTCGCTCAACAGCTATTCCGGCTATCAGGATGTTGCAGAGCACCACTGGGCATACGATGCCATCAAAGCAGTCACCGCAGCCGAGTTGATGCAGGGCGACGGCGACCTGTTCCGTCCGGACGACTCCATCACCATTGCCGAAGCGTCCGCCGTTCTGGTGCGCACCCTCGGGCTGGATACCCGTTCCATCGCGCCGCCGGACGGCGCCCCGTGGTACTATATCGAAACCACCGCAGCCGAGCAGTACGGTCTGGTCGAAGGCTTCGATGCGCCCATTGCATACACCGCAGCCATGACCCGCGCGGATGCCATGCAGATATTGGCGAACGCCCTGAAAACGCAAGGCGCACAGGCGCTCTCCGAGGAGGAGATCGCCGCCTGCCTGTCCCGCTTCACAGACGGTGCGCAGGTTCCCGCAAACCGCCGCGCCGCAGCCGCGCTGTGTGTAAAAACCGGCACTGTGGTCGGCTCGGGCGGCAATCTGGACATCAGCGGCACGCTCACCCGTGCGCAGTTTGCGCAGATTCTAAGCGGCAGCGGACTTATCCAAACCGAAAATGAGGAACCATAACAAAAAAGACGCGCATGGCGCGTCTTTTTTCTGCCATTTTGCGTGCCGCCTTCCCCTTAGAACGTGGAATGCTCGGACGCGGAAAAAAGCGGCGGGGTACCAACACCCCGCCCTACTTTTTTATCCCTCGTATGCCGCAACGACCTCACCGATGAACATACTGTGCACATCATGGTCTGCATAGCACTTGTCGTAAACTGCCTTGTCCGTGAAGTTCTCACGTGGCATGTCGTCCTTGTACAGCTTGCGGCACACGATGGTCAGCTCTGCCTCTGCAAAAGTCAGCGCTTTCGACATATTCCTTATATATGATTTTTTTCGTGTACCGATCA